>Ga0210401_10001123_pt1 | contig 31586 bp, 30 predicted proteins | sample IncBWH32MmetaG_FD_150866 | JGI IMG/M metagenome (GOLD analysis project Ga0210401, IMG submission 150866) | Forest soil microbial communities from Barre Woods Harvard Forest LTER site, Petersham, Massachusetts, United States - Inc-BW-H-32-M | ecosystem: Environmental > Terrestrial > Soil >...
ACTCACTCATTCGCTACTTTCGATCCGCATGGACGCTGCCAGCGGGCGCAGTCTAGTAAGAATTCCAGCCAACTCCATCGTCGAGCGAACGATGTCTTTCTCGGCTGCGCCAGGATTTACTGAAGTGCTCTGGCAACACGGACGCTACCTGGTGTTCGCTCGTGACTTGGAGCAGCAGAATTGTCTTTCTGATCCGGGGTCAAAGACGGTGTGACTCACGATACGACGCGAGCGGCTCGCCACGGCCCCCAAATGTGCCGACTGGGGTTTGTGAAGCTGGCGTTGCAAGAGTTTTCTCGCACGATGCAGGCGGCACTTTACGCATTGCTCGGAGATTCCGAGCGAACGGGCCACTTCCGCCGTGTTCATTTCTTCGATCTCCCTCATCCTGAACACGGCCCTATAGGACGGGGGTATCTTGTCGAGCGCCGAGCGCAATTGTCGATTCAGCTCTGCCTGAAGGAGGCGTTCTTCCGGATCAAGTGGCCTCGACATGAATGCTGCGCAACTTGGATTGAAATACCAGTCTTCCAATTGGCGGTGTCTTCGCGTGCGCCGGGTGCGCGACAGTGCCTCGTTGATCATAATTCGAGTGAGCCAAGTGAAGAAACTGGATCGCGCGCTGAACTGGTTGAGATGCATGAGTGCCCGAACGTGAGCCGTTTGCATAGTGTCTTCCACTTCGGCATCGTTTCCGAGAATTCGTTGCAGAATTGGATAGAGACGATGATGGTATCGATCCATGAGAATTGGATATAGCGAAGTCTCGCCGGATTGGATGCGCCCGATCACATCCTCATCTGAGATCGAATTCGAGCCCGGTGCAAGTGTCTCGAGCATTGACCAGCAACCTCCAGTACGTCGTTTCGTGACTCCCCGCGATATCCCGCGGCGGCCCGATCGAAATAAAATGGCGGGGCCTTGTCTGGTAGCTATCTCGTGAACGAATCGGAGCATTTTGAGCAATCCGTGCAGATCAGCAACATGCTCACCTCGGGCCCCCGCAGGGGAGAATCGCCGCTTGGGAAAGGCTTGTCGCAAACAGCTACGATTCGAGTGTACGGGAAGCAGGGTCAAAATCGGATCAAGAGTGAAGTTGCATTAGTCAAGAACCGATCAAGACCGAAGCATCCGCGTCCGCGGACCGTTGCGGGGTTGCCCATGAGCTCCAATGATCCGCGTTTTCCGAAAATCTGGCATAAATAGAGTGGGGATATCTGAATGCGAGCCCCGAACACCACGTCGTTGAACCCGCCCGCGCAGTTCTATATCCGCAAGATAACGACATCGCGTCTTCCGCCCCGCATGATCCGTTTATTAGGACCCTCAGCACCTAATAACCCTGGCTGGCGTGTATTGCCGGTGGGTTTCGCACTGGTTGTCTTCCTCACCGTCGTAGGCCTTTGGATTGAGCCGGTCATCAAAGCGCCCAACTTAGCGATACTTTACATGCTCGCCGTCGTGATGACCGCGCTTCGATGGGGCCGCATGGCCGCCACGATCAGCGCGATCTCGGGAGCGGTCCTGTTTGATTATTTTTTCGTGCCGCCACCGCGTACTTTTCTAGTCAGCGATGGATGGTACTTAATTACGCTGGTGGGACTGCTGACTATCGGCCTCCTGGTAAGTATGCTGACCCTTGCCGCCAGAGAGGAAGCTCAGACGGCACAGAGGAGAGAAGAATATACTTCGGCTCTGTATTCTCTCACAGAAGCGTTGGCCGCCGAGAGCGATCTGGATCGCATACTCGACGCTATCGAACGCCATCTTCTGGAAACATTTCAGAGGCCCATCATCATTTGGATGCCCGTTGACGGACGGTTGAAGGCGCGGATAAGCAACTCCGAATTGGCAACCGCTGCGAGCAAAGAAGCAGCCGCCGTTTGGGTGTTTGAGAATGGCGAGGAAGCCGGTTGTGGGACTGCCAGGTTTATGGACTCCCGCGTACATTACCTGCCGCTTAAGACCTGGAAGGGGGTCGTCGGAGTCCTCGGTCTCCAAGCGGACACTTCGAAAGAGCCCGCTTCAGACGAAAAGCACCTCCTGGACACATTCGCCAACCAAGCGGCTTTAGCCATTACGCGTGCAATTCTCGCCCAGGAAGCGCAGCGCACAGCTGTCCTTCAGGAGACCGACAAGCTGCAGAAGGCCCTCCTGAGTTCGATTTCGCATAACTTTCGCACACCCTTAGCATCGGTTATCGGCGCATTGAACAGCGTCCTGTCGGATGGGGCGCTGCTGGACATCTCTACTCAACGAGAGCTGTTGAAGACAGCGCAGGATGAGGCGAAACGATTAAACCGCTTGGTTCAAAACCTATTGGACATGACACGCCTGGAAGGCGGGGCAGTGCACGTAAGATCGGAACCTTGTGATGTACAGGACGTAGTGGGCTCGGCATTGGAGCAGCTCGGGGACGCGGCTCGTGAGCGATTGATTACAATCGCAATTCCTCCCGACCTACCGCTGGTACCTATGGACTTCGTCCTAATCGTTCAGGTAGTTGTGAACCTGGTGGATAATTCTCTAAAGTACTCTTCAGCCGGCGCGCCGATCGAAGTTGGAGCATCACTGAAACACGACCAACTACAGATTAGAGTCGCCGATCGTGGAAGGGGAATTGCCGAACAAGATCTGGAGCGAGTTTTTGAAAAATTCTTCCGAGGCGCATCGGCAGAGACGCCGGGCGGTTCCGGACTCGGCCTTTCGATCTGCAAGGGACTTGTCGAAGCTCACCATGGCCGAATTTGGGCCGAGCGCCGCTTGAACGGCGGAACGGAGATGATCTTCTCTTTACCCCTGGAGGCGCAATGAGTGATCAAGGACCGAGAGTGCTAATTGTTGACGACGAAGTTGCGATCCGTCGATTTCTGAGGAGCTCACTCGCGGCGCATGGATACTCGGTGCATGACGCCTCGTCCGGCGAAGAGGCCCTTCAGATGGTGCCGGCGGTGCGGCCGGATGTCATCATTCTCGATCTGGGTCTTCCGGGTATTTGGGGAACTGAGGTTACTAAATGTCTTCGCGAGTGGACCCAGACCCCGATCATCATCCTTTCGGTTGAAGGCGAGGAGGCTGCCAAGATTAACGCGCTAGATGCAGGCGCGGATGATTATCTTACGAAGCCTTTTGGCGCGGGAGAGCTCCTGGCGCGTATCCGAGCCGCGTTGCGCCGGGCGGCGAAACCGGAAGACGGGCCGGTTTTTGTCACAGGTGACCTTCAAGTCGACCTGGCCGGGAGGGCCGTGCGACTCCGGGATACGGATGTTCAGCTGACGCCCACCGAATATAGCCTGCTCAAAACGCTCGTGATCCATGCGAACAAGCTCTTAACCCATCGTCAACTGGTGCGTGAAGTTTGGGGTGGAGCACATTACGAAGATGCTCCGCACTTGCTGCGAGTCAACATCAGTAACTTACGACGAAAACTTGAGACCGATCCTGCGCGTCCGCGATATATCGTCACCGAACCTGGAGTAGGATACCGTCTTCGCACTGAGCCTGTGGTCGCGCCGAGCGTAATCTGACTTTCATTTTTTGACAGAATTTTGACGTGCGACCTAGTGCTATTGCCAGTATCATTTGATTGTGGGTACCCAGGTTACAACAAAAGCTCCGACCATCCTGTTGGGAGACGATGAAGAAGCGGTCCGTCGAGTTTTAAGCGCTCAATTGGCCGCGCGGGGCTATGCTATTTACGACGCCAGTAAGGGTGATGAGGTTCTACAAGCCGTTCGGGCCTTGCATCCAGATGTGATCGTTCTCGATCTCGGCCTTCCTGATATGGACGGAATCGAAGTGATTGATAGGCTCCGCCAAACCCTTCGGACTCCCATCATTGTCCTATCCGTTCGAGCTACCGAGTCAGACAAGATCGCCGCGCTAAACGCCGGAGCCGACGACTATCTCACCAAGCCCTATCGACCGGCGGATCTGCTCGAGCGCATTCGTGCCGCGCTCTTCCGGGCAAATTCCAATGATCGTCGCAAGTTTGTCGCGGGTGATCTCGAAGTTGATCTGGAAGATGAGGCCGTCCGTGTCGGCGGCAAGCCAGCCGAGCTCACGCGAGACGAGTTCGATTTGCTCGCAGCGCTGGTTCGTAATGCCGGTAGGCTTCTAACCCAAGGCTGGCTGGTTCTCGAGGTCTGGGGTAGCAAAGCCGAGTTCGGAACTCTGCAACTGCTGCGAGCCACAATAAGCGCTTTGCGCTCGAAGATCGAGATGGATCCGGCGCGGCCTCGCCATATCACGACAGAACCCGGAGTAGGATACCGTTTGCGGACCGAAGCTTAGCGCGGGCGATCTTCTTTACAAGACCCGGGCGTGTTTCCTCCTTCGAGCATCTAAGAAGTTAGGAGGCCCCCGCGTTGAATCGGCTTTGTCGCAACCTTAAGGGCCTTCAACCCGCATACTTTTCAATCGCCATGGCGACTGGGATCGTGGCCTTAGCGTCGCACTTCGAACTGAAAATTCGCTTGCTGGCTGTGGGAATGACATGGCTGAACATCGCCATCTTCCTCACACTGTGGCTGCTGACACTGGCGCGCTTGGTCAAATATCCGCGGCAGTTTATTGATGATCTCAAGCATTTTGATCGCGGCTCCGGTTTCTTCACTATCGTCGCCGGAACGACTGTCCTCGGAACGCAGATGATCATCATTCTAGGCCATCCCAAGCTGGCATTGATCCTATGGTTCATCGCGATACCGCTATGGGGCTGCTTTATGTATGCCATCTTCATGGAGTTCACGATAAACGAAAACAAGCCGCGCTTTGAAGACGGGATGAACGGCGGCTGGCTGGTTTCCGTAGTTGCCACCCAAGGGGTGGCTGACCTGGGAGCGCGCCTTTCATCCTATTGCCCGAATTTTCAAAGTGAGATGCTTTTCTTCGGCCTGGCGATGTGGCTCGCCGGCGGTATGTTATACGTCTGGCTTATCTCACTAATCTTTTACCGCTTTACCTTTTTCCGATTCCTGCCCCGAGACTTCATCCCGCCGTTCTGGATCAACATGGGTGCAATGGCGATCTCAACCCTAGCGGGAACCACATTGATAGTCCAAGCACCGAACGACGTCCTTTTAGGAAGCCTTCTGCCATTCTTGAAAGGGTTCACGATTTTCTTCTGGGCTACAGCGACCTGGTGGATACCGATGCTGGCCGTCTTGGCATTCTGGCAGCACGTAATCAAAAAGCTCGGCCGGGCCTATACCTTCTTGTACTGGGATGTCGTGTTTCCCATAGGAATGTACACCGTATCGAGTTACCGGCTTTGTGAAGTTATGAATCTGCCTTTCTTACTATGGCTACCCAGGTTGTTGGTCTACGTTGCTCTGATAACGTGGTTCGCGACGTTTGCGGGCATGACCCGCAATCTTCAGCGATCGCTAATTGTGGGGCGAGGATAAGGCCACCTACGCCCCAGATGGCCCGAGGAGAATCGCAATCAACCGCTATGCTTTTACGCGGGCTGGTTCGGGATCGGGATCGAGGCTTTCCGCCCAGGAACGACGCAAGACCTTAACCTTTTGTCCTTCACGCAGCTGCTGCAACGGAATCGTGACGCCGTTGCCGAAGCACAGACCATCCTGACGGAGACCGGATCTCCACATTTCCGTGAAGAGCGCGTCTTCGAAAAGGCTGAGATGGTATTGTCGTTGCAGCTCCGGGGAGATGCCGAAAACGCGCAACAACGCTTCGGACGGAATCGCGACCACCGGTCCCGGCTCGCCGTCCGATGATTGGGCAACTGGACTGACGAATCCGTAAAACGTAAGGAATTCCATAAAGAAATTCTTGATTGATTGCCAAAAGCCATTCGTTGTCTCGCCCTGAGCTGGAGATGCCGGGCCGAGCTCGGCCTGAGCGGCAGTCTGCCAACGACGGAAGTCGGATCGCGACACCATTCCGATTGAGCCGCTCCGAAACTTGTGTGCAACCAATTCCTCGCCCTCTACAGCAAGACGGTTGCGAATCTTCATCAATGAGTAATCTTCATACATACTTCCTCCACATCACAATTAATGCCCAGATAGTTCGAGTTGCCTCATTGCTTGCGTCTGAGTGTTTGGGCTCGCCCATCGAGCGGTCGACAGGCGAGCTTAGTAATGCTTTTCGCAAACGTGCGCTATCGCGGCTTACGCTTGCCCTCGGATCACGCCAGGCTCACCTGCTCCAGTTGACACAGGGGCCATTTGCTTCATCTGCTTGCTCTTTCCAAGTCCCCACACCTCACGGCCGAAAGCCTCTTCGAGCATCAGGGCGCTACCCGTGTACCAGGCCGCCACGGATGCGACGATGAAAAGCCAGCCGGTAAGGATCATCAACCATTCCGCTCCCAGAAACTCTCCGATCGCTCCAGTTGTGGATCCTGCCGCAAGGAAGGTTAGCAAGGTAACGAGGCCTTTGTTTTGGGCCGCCGCGGCCGCCACGCCGACCCATGTAATAGCAGCCAGCACGACGTACCAGAAACCGATTTCCGGCCATGCGGCGTTCGGCGGAGTCGCCTTTCCAACTGCGAAGATCACGTTCAAGACTCCGTAGGCCATCCAGAACGAACCCCACATTCCATGAATAGCGGTGGCGACCCCATCGCGGGCTTTGTAGGCCCACATGCCGGCCAGAAACTGGGCCAGGCCGCCGAAGATTGCGGCAAACGGAAATAGATACAACGACGTCGTCGAATTGCCGAACCAATGAGCCATGTGGGCCGCTACCATGAACGTCGCCCCAGCCAGCCCATACAGTCCGAGGATTGACGGAGCTGCAATCGGCTGCAAATAGATCTGCGCGTGAGCATCAGTTTTCACGTCTTCAATTGGCATCTTAAACTCCTTTCAACTGTTGGATGCGACGATGCTGGTTTTCGCTAATTCCTTGACCATTGCTTGACGAGCCGCCCCACATTTTTGACAGCCACTTGAGATGACCCGCCGTAAGATCGTGTTGGGTGGCAGAGTATCTGCCATCGCCTGTCTTTCGATTGGTCGTAAAAGGCGCGTGCGGGTTTGCTGTGTCTCAATTCTTCCCGCGAATTGCAAATTCGATAGCGAGATTCACTCTTTTGGGTTTGGTCTGCGCCGTGGTGGTAGTGGGGGGCGCCGGTTATTTCATCGTCGAATCCCCGTATGAGACACGGCAAGGGGTTCCCCGAGAGCAGCCCATCCCGTTCAGTCACGAGCACCATGCCGGCGACTTGGGTATCGATTGCAGGTATTGCCATACCACGGTCGAGACTTCATCCTTCGCAAACATCCCCGCTACCAAGATCTGCATGAATTGTCATTCACAGATGTGGGCTGTTGCACCCGTCCTGGAACCGTTGCGCGAGAGTTATCGGAGCGGACGATCGATCGCCTGGACGCGTGTTCACGACCTTCCCGACTTCGTCTACTTTAACCACAGCATTCATGTGCACAACGGAATCGGATGTTCAACCTGTCACGGCCGCGTGGACAAAATGCCGCTCACCTGGCAGGCGGAATCGCTGCGGATGGAATGGTGTCTCAATTGTCACCGACATCCCGAACGTTACGTCCGGCCGCGCGACCGCGTGTTCGACATGGACTACCAGCCACCCGCCAACCAGACTGCTTTTGGCCCACAGTTGGCAAAGCAATACCACATTCAAAGCTTGATTAGCTGCTCTACGTGTCACAGATGAACCAGAAGTCCGGCAATCCCGATTTCGTCCCACTCGCAGTTTTGGCAGGCGGCGCTTGGGCAGGTGGCGCGGGCTCTGAACGATACTGGCGGAGTTTGGACGAACTGTCGCGCGCGGCTGACGCCATTTCCGGGCATGATGAAGATGCCGAAGATACGGACAACTGGCCAGATGAGCACACCCGCCGCCGCTTTTTGCAGTTGGCCGGGGCATCCTTAGCCCTCGCCGGCATCACCGGATGTACGCGGCAACCGACGGAATTTATTTATCCTTATGTCGACCCTCCCGAACAAGCAATCCCTGGCAAACCGCTGTTCTTCGCTACCGGCGCGCCTGTCAACGGAATCGCGGAGGGAGTGCTGGTGGAAAGCCACTTGGGCCGCCCGACCAAGGTGGAAGGCAATCCGGATCACCCTGCCAGTCTGGGCGCGACGTCCGTCCATTCTCAAGCCAGCGTGCTGGATCTATACGATCCTGACCGCGCCCGAGAGATAACGTACTTGGGAGAAGAGCAGACCTGGGAACAATTCTTGGCGGCATTGAGTGTCGCCCTGAAGCCACTCCGCGCGCGAAAAGGCGAAGGGCTGCGGCTTCTCACGGAAACGGTTATTTCGCCAACCTTGGGCGCCCAGATCACGGCCTTTCTGGAAGCGCTGCCCGCTGCAAAATGGCACCAGTACGATCCGTGCGGCTGTCATTCGGCACGCATGGGTGCTCAGATCACATTCGGCAATCCGGTGAATACTTTTTACAAACTGGACACCGCGGACGTCGTGGTGGCTCTCGATTCTGATTTCCTGGCGTGTGGTCCGGGCTCCACTCGTTATGCGCGCGACTTTATGACTCGACGACGCCGTGGCAACCGAACCGACATGAACCGGCTTTATTCGATCGAGAGCAGCGTGACCGCCACCGGTGGCAAGGCCGATCACCGGCTTCCATTGCAATGTGCCGATATCGAGCTTTTCGCGCGTGATCTAGCGGCGGCGATCGGCGTGAGAGGCTTTGGCGTCGCGGCGTCGGGAGGTAATGTCCCATGGACCGCGGCGTTGTCGCGTGACCTGCTGGCCTCGCGCGGCACTTCGGCCATCATTCCAGGAGAACATCAATCGCCGACAGTGCACGCCCTGGCACATGCGATGAATCTCGCGCTTGGGAATACCGGTAAGACGGTCATCCACACCGAGCCGCTCGAATTCCGATCGATCGATCAGGTTGAGTCTCTAAAGGAACTTGTTAGCGACCTGGACTCAGGCGCGGTCGAGTTGTTGTTAATCTTCGGCGGCAATCCTGTATATAACGCACCGGTCGACCTTGCATTCGCCGGTCATCTAAGCAAGGTCAAGAACGCCGTCCACGTTAGCCTGCATCACAATGAAACTTCACAGTTGTGCCACTGGCATCTGCCAGAGCCCCACTTTCTTGAGGATTGGGGAGATGCGCGCGCGTTCGACGGCACCGTCACCATCCAGCAACCAATCATAGAACCGTTGTATGAATCCCACTCGTATCTGAGCGTGCTGGACGCAATCGTCCAATTCCCGGGACGGCAGTCTTATGACATCGTCCGAGCGCACTGGGCAACGGGGCACGAGGGAGATGACTTTGAAAGCTGGTGGCGAAAGTCGGTTCACGACGGGCAGATTCAAGCGTCATCATTGCCCGTCCACTCACCCGCGCTTCGCGCAGATTGGGCCAGCGCCCTTGCCCCGGTGAGGTCGTTGGATGACATGGAGCTCGTCTTCAGGGCAGACCCTTATCTTTACGACGGCCGTTACGCCAACAACACCTGGCTCCAGGAACTCCCGCGTCCGGTTACGAAACTCACGTGGGATAACGCCGTCTATCTTAGCCCAGCTACCGCCAAGCGCTTAAATCTGGAAAATCAGCAGGTCGTAGAGTTGCGTTATCGCGGCCGAGCCGTCGAGGGTTCCGTCTGGATCTCGCCGGGTCATCCTGACCAGTCGGTGACCATACATCTCGGTTACGGCCGAACTCAGGCAGGCCGCGCGGGCGATCGCGTGGGATTCAATGCGTACCTGCTGCGAACGTCAGACGCGATGTGGTCCGGTGCCGGGCTCGAAATACACAAGACCGACAAGACTTACCCACTCGCCTCTACTCAGATGCAACAGTACATGGAAGGCCGGAATCTGATCATTTCCAACTCTGTCGACAGCTACAAGCAGGATCCCGATTTTGTAAGGCACATACAAGAACGAGTGCCACAAAACCTTTCGCTGTATCCACCGTGGAATTACACCGGCTATGCCTGGGGCATGGCGATCGATTTGACTGCTTGCGTCGGCTGCAACGCTTGCGTGGTCGCGTGCCAAGCGGAGAATAACATCCCAGTCGTTGGCAAAGAGCAGGTGCTGGCCCGTCGGGCCATGCATTGGCTGCGCATAGATACATATTACAAGGGAAGCCCCGAACGTCCGGAGCTGTATTACCAGCCTGTTCCTTGCATGCAATGCGAGGACGCGCCCTGTGAGCTGGTGTGCCCGGTGCAAGCCACGAACCATAGCCGCGACGGCCTGAACGACATGGTGTACAACCGCTGCGTCGGCACCAGATATTGCTCCAATAACTGCCCTTACAAAGTACGGCGGTTCAACTTCCTTCGTTTTCAGGACTGGACCACCGACTCGATCAAGATGCAGCGCAATCCGGATGTCAGCGTCCGCAGCCGGGGCGTAATGGAGAAGTGCACCTACTGCGTGCAGCGGATTCGAGAGGCCGAAATTCATGCCAATCTCGAAAATCGCTTCATTCGCGACGGTGAGATTCAGACCGCGTGCCAGCAGGCCTGTCCCACCCAGGCGATTGTGTTCGGTGACATCAATAATCGAGGCAATCGGGTCGCGAAGCTCAAAGCCGAGAAGCTTAACTATGCGCTACTGGCGGAATTGAACACTCGCCCGCGAACCACGTATCTCGCCGAGCTCCGAAATCCGAATCCCGACCTGAAGGAGATGGTCTCGTGACGGTTGCCGAAAAACAACGCCATTCGGTTCGAGAGCCGGATCCGGATGTTTCCCTCCCGGTGATAGGCGCCTCGCAAACGTTCGAAACCGTCACCGAGCAGATTTCGTCCGTCATACTCTCTCGCAAAACGCCGTGGCCTTGGTGGGCGACGTTTGGCTTCGCACTCTTTCTGGTCGGCGGATTCACGGTTGCGGTCACTTGGGTCTTCGCCAAAGGCGTGGGGATCTGGGGCATCGAAGTCCCGGTGGCGTGGGGTTTTGCGATCACAAACTTCGTGTGGTGGATCGGAATCGGACATGCCGGAACGTTGATTTCGGCGTTTTTGTTGTTACTTAATCAGAGCTGGCGGAGTTCCATCAACCGATTCGCCGAAGCCATGACGATCTTCGCGGTGATGTGCGCGGGCATGTTTCCGCTTTTGCATTTGGGCCGGCCGTGGGTGTTTTACTGGCTCCTGCCGTATCCGAATACGATGACCATACAACCGCAGTTCCGCAGCCCCCTGGTTTGGGACGTGTTCGCGGTCTCCACTTACTTTACGGTTTCGCTCTTGTTCTGGTACCTGGGCATGATTCCGGATCTCGGCACGCTGCGCGATCAGGCCAAAAACCGATTCGCATATGGATTCTATGGCGTGCTCTCTTGGGGCTGGAGAGGGTCTCATCGGCATTGGCATTTGCACGAAACAGCGTCCATCCTGTTGGCCGGCCTCGCCACGCCGCTGGTCCTGTCCGTCCATACCGTGGTCAGCTTTGACTTTACAATTGCGATTCTTCCCGGATGGCATTCGACCATCTTTCCGCCTTACTTTGTCGCGGGCGCAATTTTCTCCGGCTTCGCAATGGTCCTGGCCCTCGCCATCCCCATTCGGGCCGTATACGGCTTGCACAACCTTCTCACGGAACGACACCTGAACAACTGCGCCAAGCTGATGCTTGCCACCGGCCTCATCGTCGCATACACCTACGTGATCGAACCGTTCACAGCCTGGTATAGCGGCAATCAGTTCGAGATGTACATGGTTCACAATCGGGCCTTTGGGCCATACGCGTGGAGTTTTTGGACGGTGATCTTTTGCAACGTGGCCGTTCCTCAACTGCTGTGGTTCTACAAGATTCGTATCAGCCCAAAGCCGCTTTTTGCGATCTCAATAGCGATTCTCTATGGCATGTGGCTGGAGCGCTACATGATCATCATCACGGCGCTGCATCGTGATTTCGTACCGTCGGCCTGGTCCAACTTTATCGCCACGGCGTGGGACAACATCACCCTTTACGGTTCCATAGGTGTATTCATCTTGCTGTTCATGCTGTTCATCCGTTTCCTTCCCATGATCTCCATGTATGAGGTTCGAACACTTCTGCCATTTTCAAAGCCGGGTGGAGGCAGCCAAAAATGACATACCCGGCGCCTCTATACGGGTTGGTGGCTGAGTTTGACGACCCCAGCCAGCTAGTGGACGCCGCCCGCGCCGCTCGCGACATGGGATATCGCAACGTCGACGCTTATACGCCCTATCCGGTCAAGGCGCTGGACGAAATTCTCGAAGGAAAGAGCTGGCTGCCGCTGATTGTCTTGATTGGCGGAATCTTGGGCTTCCTAACGGCCTGGAGCATGGAGTATTACATCGCGGTCATCGATTATCCCACCAATATTGGCGGGCGACCGCTCAATAGCTGGCCGTCGTTCATCGTCATTATGTTCGAGCTGACGGTTCTGTTCGCCTCGGTATTCGCGTTTTTCGGGATGCTTGCGCTGTGCGGTCTGCCGCTGCCTCATCATCCGATGTTCAATTTGCGGCGTTTTGCCCGCGCATCCAGTGATCATTTCTTCCTCTGTATTGAGGCGCGCGATCCCCATTTCGAAGTGGACGCCACCACCAAGCTGCTCAATACTTTCGAACCGCTGCAAGTCTGGGAAGTGGACAATGATTAGGGCCCTTCCAGTGATTGTCTTGGCGCTGCTCTCTGCGGCATGTCGCCAGGACATGCACGACCAACCACGGTACAAGCCGCTCGCAGCTAGCACCTTCTTTCCGGATGGACGCTCCGCCCGCCCGATTCCCGCGAATACGGTTGCCTGGGGAAAGCTCAATGACAATGACAAGGTTCACACTGGTGAGGAGAATGGCGGGTTCCTGGATACAATTCCGATTCCCGTGAATCTGGCATTGCTCCAGCGCGGCCAGGAGCGTTTCAATATTTTCTGTAGCCCCTGCCATGGGCGCCTGGGAGACGGCGAAGGCATGGTAGCCCAGCGCGGCTTTCATTTTCCGGCAAACTTTGATAGCGACCGGTTGAGGCAGGTTCCCCCCGGCTACATCTATCAGGTCATCTCGAACGGTTACGGCGCCATGGGAGATTACGGCGACCAGATTCCCGACGTCAACGATCGCTGGGCCATCGTCGCGTATTTGCGGGCGCTTCAACTTAGCCGTCACGCCAGCTTGGCGGAGGTGCCGCAGGAGCAAAGAGCACAACTGGGAGCGCCGTAATGACTCCATCATTTCCCATCTCACCCGAGCTCGATTTCGACCTGCGCCGCTGGCAGAGAGTAGCTCTATTCTTCGGCATCCTCTTGCTGATCATTTCGATTATTGGAGCGTTCTTCAGTCCCGCTGAGTTCTTCCATTCTTACCTCTTCAGTTACCTCTTCTGGATTGGACTGACGCTCGGGTCGATGGCGATTGTCATGATTCAGTATTTGACTGGCGGTGCATGGGGCGTCATCACCAGAAGAACGCTCGAATCGGCGATGCGGACACTTCCGTTGCTGGTCCTGCTGTTTATCCCCGTTGTCATCGGCATCCCGAACCTCTATGACTGGGCGCACATCGATCGCGTCCACAATGATCCGGCCCTCCTCCATCGCTACATATATATGAATCCGCTCGTATTCATTTTTCGTGCCGCGGCGTACTTCATCATTTGGATGGTGTTCGCTTATTTCCTGGACAAGTGGTCGGGAGTGGAGGATGCACAGGGCGATCAGACCACTAGGCTCGCGAGACTCAGTGCACCGGGACTGATCGTGTACGTATTTACCGTCACGTTCGCCTCCATCGATTGGGCTGAGTCGCTCACCTCGCATTGGTCTTCCACCATTTGGGGATTCGTTTTCGTGGTGGGCCAGGGTTTAACAGCGATCAGCTTCGCGATTGTCGCCATGGCCTTATTGTCCCGGCGCGCGCCAATGTCGGACGCAGTGAAGACATCTCATTTCCACGACCTCGGAAAACTTCTGTTGATGTTCGTGATGCTGTGGGGGTACCTGGCTTATTCCCAGTTGATTATTGTGTGGTCGGGCAACCTTACGAACGAGATTCCGTGGTATTTGCCCAGCTTCGGAACTTCATGGGGATGGATCGGCGGGTTGGGCTTGATTTTATTTCAGTTTCTGATTCCGTTCCTCCTTTTGTTATCGAAAACGCTCAAGAAGAACCCAATACTGCTGTCTAGCGTTGTCGGGATACTCATCTTCATGCGTTTCGTCGACCTCTTTTGGATCGTCATGCCGCAGTTCTATAAGAACGGGTTTCGGCTTCATTGGCTGAATTTTTCCGTCCCGTTAGCGCTGGGGGGCATCTGGATCGCGGCGTTCTTGTGGCAACTGAAGAAGCGCCCGCTTCTGCCCATGGGAGCGCCGAATCTCGTGAAGGCTTTGAGTCATGGCGAGCACTGAACACAGCGCACACCCTTCCTTCTTGCGGCGCTGGCTCGCCATGGCTCCGGGGCGACGAGGAATGGCTGTTGGAGCACCTGTCCACCCTGATGTACAGTTCGAAGACTCCGACATCGGCGCGTGGGGAGTAGTGGCGGCGGGAGTCGGACTTCTTGTTGGAGTTTGGATCATTGTCGTCCTTGTTTATTTCGTCTTCACGTTCTTTGCGCATCATCGCGCAGCAGTAAGCCCACCGGCCCCTCCTTTGGTTCGCGAGCGTAGTTCCGCGCCGGCCGCACCCCGCCTTCAGGTATCGCCCAGGGCCGATCTGAAGGATTTGCGCGCTTACGAGGATTCTCAGTTACACCAGTACGGCTGGGCCGACCGCAAGAAGGAAATCGTCACCATACCAATCGAGCGCGCGATGCAACTCGTAGCCGCCAGGGGCATTCCGCTTCAGAAGGCGCCGGCTGATCTGAAATTATCGGTTCCCTCTGCCGGAACACGAAGAACGGGATTCGAAGGAAAGGTGGAACCAGAACCTCGATGAAAACGGTGCTTCTTGCTTTACTCGCCTTGTCTTCTGCATCGCGGTTGGCTGCCGACGCCCCACGGCCCAAGCTACCGCCTGAACTTCAAGGCATCGGTATCGATCAACATCTGAATACGCAGCTTCCTCTCAACGCGCAGTTCCGCGATGAAAGCGGTAGAACCACTTCTCTAGGCGCTTACTTCGGCCGGCGACCGGTTCTGCTGGCCTTGGTGTATTACACCTGCCCGATGCTCTGCAATCAGATCCTCACCGGTGTAGCCGCTGGGTTGCGGCCGTTGTCCTTGCGGCCCGGCCGTGATTTCGACGTGGTCGCCATTAGCATCAATCCGGTAGAGACGCCCTCGGACGCCGCAGCGAAGCGCGATTTGGTCACCCGACGTTATGACAGCAAGGCGGGGACGAACGGCTGGCACTTCCTGGTTGGCGATCAACCCGCTATTCACGCCGTAGCGGACGCGGTCGGATTTCACTATCGCTACGATGCCGAGACCAAAATGTTCTTCCATGCCAGCGGCGTCACGGCGGTGACGCCCCAGGGAAGACTCGCTCGATACTTTTACGGAGTCGATTACGCACCCAAGGATCTCAAGCTGGGGTTAATCGAGGCCTCCAATAACAGGATCGGCTCAATGGCCGATCAGATTTTGCTGTTTTGTTATCACTACGATCCGAAAACAGGTAAATATGGCGCGGTTGTCATCAACATGCTGCGAGCAGCTGCCGTGGCCGTCCTGGTGATTCTCGCAATCGTTTTGACTCCGCTGTGGCGCCGAGACGTGCGCCAACATCGCCAAGTTTTGAAGGAGGTCTCACACCTATGAGTGCTTCCTCGGTCGCGGCCGAAGTCGACTGGCTATTTTGGGTGCTGGTCGTAGTCTGCGGAACGGTTGCCGTTGCAATTGCCTGCGTCGTCATTTATTCGGCAATTCACTATCACCGCAGGAGCGAAAATGAACTACCGCCCCCGTCCATCTCCAACAGCGTCCGGATCGAGACTGCTTGGACTGTAATTCCGTTTTTCTTATTTATGGGCATGTTCGCATGGGGCGCCAAGCTTTATTTCGATATCGAACGGCCGCCCGACGATGCGCTTGAAGTCTACGTAGTAGCCAAACAGTGGATGTGGAAAACGCAGCAGTTAGACGGAGCCCGCGAGATTAATCAGTTGCATGTCCCCGTTGGCCGGTCCGTGAAATTGCTGATGACATCCGAGGACGTGATCCACAGCTTTTACGTCCCCGCGTTTCGCATCAAGCAGGATGTCCTTCCCGGGCGCTATACGAGCATCTGGTTTCGCGCCACCCAGCCGGGCAAATATCACCTATTCTGCGCCGAATATTGCGGCACCAAACACTCCGGCATGATCGGCTGGATTTACGCCCTGGACCCCCAGCAATACCAGCACTGGTTGCAGGAAGGTGCCGCGGAAGGCTCACTGGCGTCCAGCGGAGAAAAGCTATTTCATCAATTCGGCTGCGCGAATTGCCATCATTTCGACGGTCATGGCAGATGTCCGAACCTGCAAGGGCTATATCACAGCACGGTGCGTCTGGCTGGTGGTTCGACAGTCCTCGCAGACGAGAGCTACATCCGCCGCAAGCTTTTCGATCCTCGGGCTACCACAGTAGAAGGCTATGACAAAAACACCATGCCGGATTTTTCTCACCAGATCGGCGAGGACGATGTTATCCAATTAATCGCCTATATCCGATCTCTGGGACCACAACCAGGGTCCACGTTTCCGTCCAGCCCGGCAGAACCGCCCGAGCTGTACGGCAATCAACCCGGCATCGCCTATCCGGGCGCGCCGCCTCTTCAAAATCGAACACCGGGGATACGTTGATATGGCTTCACAGGTTCTTGCTCAAACCGCGACGAATTACCTGACTGACAAGCAAGGCATTCTTTCTTGGCTGTTGACCACGGATCACAAACGGATCGGGCTGCTCTACACAGCTTCCATCACCGGCTTCTTTTTCGTCGGTGGATTTTTCGCCGTATTAATGCGCCTACACCTCCTCACGCCGCGAGGCGCGCTGTTTGGGCCTGAAACCTACAACAAGCTGTTTACAATGCACGGGATCATTATGGTCTGGTTTTTCTTGATCCCGTCGATACCGAGCACGCTGGGAAATTTTCTTATTCCGATGATGATCGGCGCCAAGGATCTCGCGTTTCCTAAACTGAACCTGGCCAGTTGGTATGTCTTCATGCTCGGCGGCCTGGTGACTCTTGTCGCTCTGGTTCGCGGTGGAGTCGATACCGGCTGGACGTTCTACACACCCTTCAGTACCACTTACTCCACCACGTACGTCGTCGGGGCCGCACTCGGCATTTTCATTGCCGGCTTTTCTTCCATCATGACGGGCATAAACTTCATTGCAACCATCCACCGCATGCGTGCGCCGGGATTGACATGGTTCCGGCTGCCGATCTTTATTTGGTCGCACTATGCCACCAGCCTGATTCTCGTGCTGGCCACGCCGGTCCTCGCGATTACCCTCCTAATGGTCGGTGTCGAACGAATCTTTCAAGTCGGGATCTTCGACCCTGCGCTGGGCGGTGACCCCGTTCTCTTCCAGCACATGTTCTGGTTTTATTCGCATCCGGCCGTGTACGTCATGATTCTTCCGGCCATGGCGGTGGTGAGCGAGATCATTCCAGTCTTCTCGCGGAGGCCCATGTTCGGCTACACTGCTGTGGCCTATTCGAGCATGGCGATCGCCGTTGTCGGCTTCCTGGTGTGGGGCCACCACCTGTTCGTCGCCGGCGAATCTGTTTATTCAGCCCTCGCATTCTCGTTTCTCAGCTACTTGGTCGCTATCCCATCGGCCATCAAGGTCTTCAACTGGACCGCAACCATGGTGAAGGGCTCGATTTCCTGGGACACGCCCATGTTGTACGCAATTGGTTTTCTCGGTCTCTTCACGATCGGCGGAATGACCGGCCTATTTCTGGCGGCGCTCGGTGTGGACGTTCACGTCACTGATACCTACTTCGTTGTCGCCCACTTCCATTACATTATGGTCGGCGGGGCGGTCATGGCTTATCTCGGCGGAGTCCACTATTGGTGGCCCAAGATCACCGGCAAGATGTATCCGGAAGGATTGGCCAGGCTTTCGGCGCTGATCGTATTTCTCGGCTTCAACCTGACGTTCTTCCCCCAATTCGTGCTGGGCTATCTCGGGATGCCCCGGCGCTATGCCGCCTATCCCGACGAGTTCCAGTTTCTGCACGTGCTCTCCACTGCGGGTGCTTCGATCCTGGGCGTCGGATATGTCCTGCCGCTGTGTTACCTGATCTGGGCGTGGAAGTATGGCAAAGACGCCGGTCCAAATCCATGGCGCGCGACCGGCTTGGAGTGGCAGACGTCCTCGCCCCCGCCGGCGCATAATTTCGACGTTACGCCTATCGTGACGGGTCCTGCTTATGACTTTGAAGGGATGAAGGAGGAGCTCAATCTTGGCTGATCACGCCGCATCACTGGTACGCGAACAGTTCCGCACAGCCGAGCAGCAACGGGAAACCGAAACGCTCGGTATGTGGATTTTTCTTGCGACCGAAGTGATGTTTTTTGGCGGCTTGTTCGTGGCGTTCACGGTTTACCGCATGTATTATCCTCAAGCGTTCGGTGCTGGTAGCGCAGACATGAATATTCTTCTCGGTTCCATCAATACAGTCGTTCTCATCACCAGCAGTTTTACGATGGCGCTGGCGGTGCACAGTGCGGAGGTAGGAAATCGGCGGCTTCTTGCATTTCTTCTGGTAGCGACCATGCTACTGGGCTGCGTCTTCCTGGGAGTCAAGCTGACAGAATATTACCAGCACTACCTGGACCATAAAATGCCGTCGGTGTGGTTCGAGTATGCTGGGCCGAACGCCTCCAAAGTGCAAATGTTCTTCGTCTTTTACTTCTTCATGACCGGATTGCATGCCTTGCACATGGTCGTTGGCATCGGCGTGCTTCTCGTGATCCTGGCGCGGACGCTCGCCCGCTCGTTTTCCGCGGAATACTACACGCCCGTAGCAATGGCTGGCCTGTATTGGTCTTTCGTGGACATCATCTGGGTATTTCTGTTCGCGTTGTTTTACCTGCAGGGCCTGCATATATAAAGGAGGCTTTCGGAATGGCTGAACCCGTAATATCGACCAGAAGTTATGTTTTTACCTACTTGGCTCTGCTCGCGTTAACGCTAATAACCACGCTTTTGGGATACCTACCCTTGGGGCCATTCAGCATGGTGGTTGCAATCGCAATCGCGGCCGTACAAGCTTGTCTCATCGCCGGTTTCTTCATGCAAGGCCTCTACGAGGCCGCGTTGGTTCGCGTGGTCGCCGCCGCTGGCGTTGTTTGGTTCCTGATAATGGCGACGCTTATCTTAACCGACTACATTACCCGAGGATGGCTGCCATTCCCCGGAAAGTGAGTGCGCGCCCCGATCTCAAGGACGATGACCCAGCTTTTGTTCCCACTGCCGGAGAAGATAAGCGACCATGGGCTCCTTGCGGGCGTGGGTTGCGCGCGGCAACGCCTGTCCGTGGGCCTGAATGACAACGTTTGATGCGGCGTCCGGTTCCAATTGCCCTTCGATTTCCGATGCGGGTTTGCTCGCCGCCTCCATTGCCTTGTCTAGCTTGATACCCTCCCAAGCCCAACATACCAGCCCTCCCAGCAACCAGTGCACTACGCCGACGAACAAGATCACCTTTTCCTGCATTCGTGAAAGGTCACGGAAGAAGATATTGATCAGAGCTACCGCGCCGCAAATTACGCCCAGACAGAACCACCAGATCGCCCAACGGTGAACGCGTATTATCATTGCCCCGGGCCTCCTAGGGCCCCCTGATTATTGGATGTGCAGAAGCCTTTTCAGGTTTAAGTTAAAGCCCTATTGTCTACAACGTCAACAAAAACTGCACCAGATCCGATTGCTCATCCCCGCTGAGTTGCAGGTTCATGCAGTCGTTATAGTGGCTCACTACGTCTCCCAGCGTCTGAAAGCGGCCATCGTGATAGAACCCGCCCTTTTGGTGAAAGAAGAGTCCCGCCAAAGGCGCGGTGCGATAGCGCTGATCAGGCGCCCGGCTGGCTTGAAAATTATCCACGCAGACTTCTGCCGGCGCATGCGAATTCCAACCAGGCTCGGTATACAACGGCGGCGTATGGCAGGTGCTGCATTGAGCCTTGCCGTTGAACAGCGCCTTACCGCGGCTGGCTGGGTAGTTTAACGGATTGAACGGTAATTTCGGCGCTGGAATCGCGAGCTGGTAAAAATGCAAGGCCGCTAACTTCGGCGTAATACGATCCGCCGCGGGGTCGACCTGTACGTCGAAGAATCCATTCTTGACGGCGATCGGAAATTGGGTCGAATTGTTGAGACGCGGATCGAAGAACCGTCCCCGACCATGCATCTCCAGGTTGGCGACGAATGCGTTCCAGTAGGTCACCGAACCCCAACCGGTCCAGGTGTGCAGGTTGAAGCCCGCCAGTCCATATGCGGGCGGGATTAGCACCGCGGCCGATCCGCCGTCCGGCCGGAAACCCTTCCCATCCATGAATACTTCGGCGTCGAACTTACCCGGCCCCCAAGCGAGCAGGATTTTACGAAGCGTTGCATCGTCCACGCCGAGTACCAGGTCGGGCACCGACAGATCGGGCGCCAGGTTCACAATGGCCCCCACGTTCAGATCGCGATTTGCCCAGCCATCCAGCCTGTGGCCGACGTTGCCGACCGGAATTCCGGGAGCGCTGAAGGAGTTGTCCACCGTCGAGTGACAGAGCGCGCACTGAATCCCGATCGACTGGAGACTGCCATCCGGATTGAAGAACCCCGTTATGCCGAGGACCGCGTTCAACTGCAGCAGCGCGAGGGTCGTTTCAGGGTCGTCGAGGTTGACGGCACCGTGCTGAACCTGCTGTACGAGAGCAGCCGGCAGTGCGTCCGCGTCGATCTTCAAGCCCACCGAGAGCGCAGTCTTGGGACTGACGCCGGCCCCGAGCCCCCCGTGCGCAGAGCCCTCAATCGCCTGGTGCAGCTTCAGAGTGCCGCCCCAGAACGCTTCATCGCCGAAGGTGTCATAGCGGAACGTATTTTGGCCATCGGCGATCATTTGCGCGGCATTGTTCTGGATAACGTCACTCTTTCCACCGCCAAACGCGCGATGGGCAACCATCAGGAATAGCAGCGCACCCGCGGCGACCCCTGCCACACCAGCCGATCGTTTCGCCACCACGCCGATTGAAATTGCGTTTGCCATAGAAACCTCCGGCCATACAGAGTCGGCCAGAGCGAATCGGTTGCGTTGTAACCTTTCACACCTTCGCTACTCTATGAACGTATGGTGCTCGAAGATCACGATGCACTCACTGATGACCAAGTGGTGTGGCGGGTGCGCGCCGGCGAGACCTGCCTCTATGAATTGCTTATGCGCCGCTACAACCAACGCCTGTTTCGTGTGATCCGGTCAGTGATTCTTGATGACGGCGAGGCGGAGGATGTGCTCCAGGATGCGTGGGTGCGGGCCTATGAACACCTCGAGCAGTTTGAGAACCGGGCCGGGTTCGCAACCTGGATCACCAAGATTGCGTTGTACGAATCGCTCGCGCGGGTTCGAAAAGCAACGCGTTTCAAAACATTCGAGGAAGGCGAAATGTCGATGGATAGGTCAAATGCAGACAATCCCGAGGAAGAAGCGCTTCGCAACGAGTTAGGCGATGCGCTTCGGTCCGCTGTGGACCGGCTGCCGGAGACCTACCGCTCAGTATTTGTGCTCCGCGATGTGGAAGGCTTGAGCACAGCCGAAACCGCCCAATGCCTGGACTTATCCGCTGAAGCGGTAAAAACCCGCTTGCATCGGTCGAGAGCCATTCTGCGACATGATCTCCAAGCTCATTTTGGGCGTCTCGCCACTGAGCTTCATCCGTTCTTGGGGCACCGATGCGATCGCACTGTAGCGCGGGTGATGGACCGCATTCAGGGGCTGAGCCGCGATCGGCGTCAGCTTTGATGGCCTGCTATTGTCCCAGCTTGATGGCCTGCGCAACGTCGCCGGTACGTTTCGGGATATACCGGATGGAAACCACATCGTTCTTCCGTGAAGCCAACTCTCTTAACTTCAGGCGTTCGTTTCCCGAATCGATCCGCGTGGAGCGTCTAACGAACGCCTGAAGTTAAGAGAGGCTCGAATCCCGGACGACCACCAACCTCTTCTGAGGATCCACCATCGCGATCTTTCCGGAAAGATTCTCGGCTGGCCAAGAGCTGCGGACCGTCTCTTTCTGGATCTTCTCCGATTGCTTGGCCGGCGCGGTTGATTTTGCCTGAGCTACCGTCCCTACCAAAGCAGTGATCACTGACGACCCCAATAGTGCCACCATCTTTCTTGACATCGAATTTACCTCCATTCCATTGACATTGATCTTTAGGGCGTGCGAGTCTTAAGCCGCTTTTCAAATGTAAGTTGTGCGGCATCCGCCACGCCGTCTTCAAAATTGACCGCTGAAGCGGCCAGATACAGCACCCAAGTGCGATAGATCGCCTCGCCGACCAAACCGCAACAGGTCTCGGCGTTTTGAAGGAGCCGGTTAACCCAAGCGCGGCAAGTGAGCGCGTAGTCCTTTCGCAAATCTTCCACTTCGAGCACTCCGAAACCGGCTAGCTCCGCTTCGCGCACGACATCGGCAAGATGCAGCAGATCTCCGCCGGGAAAAACGTTCCTCTGCAGGAACAGCGTAGCGGGTCCGACGGATACGGTTTCGGGCCGAACGATCCCCCGGTTGAGAAACACGCCGCGGTCGTCAAGTAGTGAGTTGATTTTTCTGAAGTATACACTCAGATTGTTGCGGCCCACGTGTTCAAACATCCCAACTGATGCAATCTTGTCGAAGTGGCCCCGAAGGTCGCGATAGTCAGTCTCTTCGATGGCAACTCGCTTGTCCAGGCCATGGTCTCTTACGACTGAGCGCGCCGTTTCGAGCTGATCGTGGCTCAGTGTGCAGCCGACCGAGTTTACTCCGTATTGCTCCGAGGCATATACGACTAACGCGCCCCACCCGCACCCCACGTCAAGGAACCGTTCGTTCGGATGAAGATCCAGCTTGCGGCAAATCTTGTTGAGCTTCTTCGTCTGCGCCTCGTCCAACGACCGCATAGGATCGCTGAAATCTGCCGCCGAGTAGAGCATCCGCGAATCGAGAAATTGACGATAGAAAGCGTTGGAACGATCGTAATGGAAGCGGATGTTTCGGGCGGCTGTATTCCGGCTATTCAGTGCAGAACCAACGAACTGCGCGAATCGAGCCGCGACCGAGTAGTACAACTGCCGAGCCAGAGGCGGCTGTTGCTCGCGAAAAAACCGGATAGCAGCGAAGAGATCTCCCTGAACAGTCAGTTTGCCATCTACAAATGCGTTCGCCGCGGAATATTCATCCATGTACGGGATGTGGTCGAGGTCGGAATCGTTGGATGCGACGATCGTGAATGCGTCGTCACCGTGACAGTAAACAATGCCGCCTCCGTTCGGCTGCCCGGCTAAAACAGACGCCGATTTCTTATTGTGGTGAAGATTGGTCACTCCATCCCCCATCAATTTGATGTCACCGGAGGCCGGAAGGTTCGCGTCTGTCTCGGGCGTCGTTTCAAAAGCGTGGACTATGCTCGGTAACCCGGCTCCGTTTGACAATATATTGACGCCAAAGCAGTCCTTCTTGCAGCTGCTTTGACAGTCCTTTACTGAGAATTAGAGAAGGAGGCTGAAAATGAAATTCGCCCACACAGTTACCAGTTTGTTTGTCTTGGCGGTCTTCGTCTCATCGTTGACTCCGGACGCAAGAGCGGACGAATGGAACAAGAAGACCACTGTGAGGTTAAGTGAACCTGTAGAGATTCCGGGACAGGTTCTCGGCGCCGGCACCTACGTCTTCAAGCTGTTGGATTCCAGCTCAAACCGAAACATTGTTCAGGTCTTCAACAGGGATGAGAACCACCTCTACGCGACTATTCTCGCGATTCCGGACTATCGTCTGATGCCGACTGGCAAGACGGTCATCACTTTTGAGGAGCGTGCAGCCGGCTCGCCCCAAGCGATCCGAGCATGGTTCTATCCTGGCGACAATTACGGGCAGGAATTCGTCTATCCAAGAACCAGGGCAATCGAGTTGGCCAAACAAACCGACCAACATGTCCTCTCCATGCCCAACGAAATCGCAGAAAATACGAAGAAACCCGCTACATCCGCGTCGGCGGCATCTGTCGTGGCGATGGCAAAGGCGCCAGTGAAGGCGATCGAGCACGGAGGAAAGGAAACCGAGTTGGCGCAAGTCCATCAACCAACTCCGCCTCAGGCTCCGCCGCTGAAAGAACTGCCGAAGACAGCCAGCCTAACTCCCCTGTTGGCGCTGATAGGAATGATTTCGCTTGCAGCCGCTGTTGGAGTTCGAATGCTGTCGAAGCGGATTCTCTAATCCCGGTCCTCAAAGAACGGTGTGGAACCGGGTAGATGCGAAAGCAGTTGGCCTTGATCTTCGCCAGGACTTTCCGGACGGTTCTCGTGATGAAAACATGCCTCGTTGCTGTCCACTCGCTGCTCCGGTGCTACTTGCCGCTGCCCAATGATCATCATTTGCGCTGATCGATGCGTCGCTGGCGCTGGCTCGCGATGATCCACTGGGTATCCGAGTCTGTGCATTTCCAAAACCGAAAACAGCACTCCGCCCGTCAGCGCTGCAGCAGTGCCCATGAGCATCAGGTAACCTTGCCAGTTGAGGCCGGCCAACAGACTCAGCATCAGTGCTATCGTTGTCGCCGCCGACATTGCCAGCAGACATTCGAACAGCCGTCCTTGATCCCTTTCACTTCTGATTCCAGCAAACATTGTCGGACCTCTTCCACTTGTTAGATGTGCAACAGCCCGCCAAGAGACACCAGACTCTGCAAGTCGCGTCACCGTTACAATCGATTCTCAGATCTCGAGATCCTCTGGAACCTCGCTCCTCAACGGCTGGATGTAGCGAACGCTCGATCCGGTGGAGGCGATCGCAACCGTCTCCGTTTTGCGCAGTATCTCACGCAATCCGCGAATCGGCCGGTTCTCCCTGGTTGCGTGTCAACATGCAGGAACAGCGTGTGCTCTTCCGCCAGGATCTCGCCGATCAACTGGTTTCCCTGCGATGGGCAGAATCCTGAAAAAAGCTCAATTTCGGCACCGTCGATCTCAGCCGCCTCACTCACAAATATAATGATGCTAAATTTCTTTCGACTCTGGTCAAAGATTTGACCGCGACGGACGGCCTGATCTTCGTTGGGCCACAGGGCCTGCTAGGATTCGAGCGTACCTGAAGACGACCTAAGACGAATCGGAGTCTAAACTATCCTGTTTTTTGTGTAACGTACAATCTCGATTCGCAGGAGGTGCCATGGGAAGACGCGATCGGGCGGTCAAGTTCTTCAAAGGCAATGAGTACACGATCGACGGCCCTCGCGCTTTGTGGAACGTAGTAACGGACGTCGTCTCGAGTATCGCAAATTCTCCAAAAACACTCGATCCACCGCTTTTGGCACCATCGGTGAGCCACTAGTCAGCTTGGTTAGACGCCCGAAAATCTTTCTCCCTGCACGTGCATAGAACCATCTAATAAATGAGGCTGAACATGGTAACAACTTGGGAACTTGACGAAGGCATCCTTAACGATGAAGACCTTCCGGTAAGCAGCACAGACGAACTGACGACGGGCGGCGGATCAGTTGCGGATCGGACGAGGAAGCTAGGTGAATTCAGCCGGACGAACTCCCCCTTGTCCGCCGAGGAAATCAAAAAGCGAAGAACTCATGGTTGGGTTGGTCGACATCCGGAAGACATCCAGAGCCTGATTCCGCTCGCGGAAAGGCCCTCTCTCAAGCAGAAGTAGAAGATCAAGTCTCTATTCACGGAAATCGCGCTTCCGATCGTACATCCCCGATCTATTGGAACACCTTGGCGTCCCGCGGTGCAGAAGAGCTGCTAAACGCGGGGGTCGCTCAGCCGATTTGCTCCCACGATGAATTCAAACTCCGATTAACAACCCTAAATCCCGTCGTCGGGGGCGTGTCAGCATGGTCGGGCGAATGGTTGGTTGGCCGATCTTCCGATGAGTCCAGGCGTCTCGCCCCCGCTGAGTAGGTCGTAGCGCAAACGGTTGGTTAGATTCTGTACTCCCGGCCAGAATATAGTCAAATCCAACGTTTCCGGCCACATTATGGTTCGAAGCGCCCAGGACCTGTTGCTGGAAACACTGGACTTCCGACCATGGCCAGGCCAGCTTATGGTTCAGACCACGGCCATTTCATCCTTGAAGTTACAGTCATTGTGATTTAAACCATAAAATGGCCGCTGCGGCCACGTTATGGTTGAAACGAGCCACGGCCATTTTTATGGTTCACGGTTACGCGCCGATGGGTATTATCGAGGACTGGCCGGTCGTGGCTGTTGCCATTTTGCTCGGCATTGCGATCTGGACAAGACTTCTTCGGGAGCGGTGTCGCCACGTGGACTACCCACCGTGTCGAATTGTATTTACAGGATCGTAAAACGGCTACACGAACCTTCCCAGTTCGTTCCGCCGAGGCATTATCGGGCCAAAACTCGACATTGCTTCATCGACTGCGGTGCGAATGAGAGGGAAATACCTTGTCGAGCCGGGCCGGAGCTCGGATCTCACGCGGGGCAGAGACGGATAGATCCCCTTTTTCTGCAGATCGCAAACGACCCGGATGACTTCCTCGTGCAAGTCACGCGCACTATCCGCACGGGCTTTACGGACTCTTTCAGCCGACCGCCGGACCAGTTCTTTATTGTCCTCTGGGAAATTCACTTGAAAATATGATTGAGAGAAGCCGAAGTGGCAGCAAACTGAACTCACGGTGGCATCGGGTTCCGCCGCCACCCACTCGCGTATTGAAAGACGGAGCTTGTTTCGTTGTTCCTCAAACCAGGAGCGTCGCCATCCTTTATAAGAGGCGCACATCTCCGGAAAGGTCTTGACGACTACGAATTCAACGGTGTACCCCAGGCGATGGCCAATCTCCCGGAGACTGGGCGGCGGAATTTCCGTACGATCAGTCTCGATCGCAAGCCGCATCCGCTCTCTTTTCCACAAGACCCGCTGTTTCCGTTTTGCGGTAATGGCGCGGCAGAGTTCGGGGAATCGCTCCCTGATAGCGCCTGAGACGCCCTTCAACAGGATCTCAAGCATGCGCTCTCCGGTGGCCGTGTCTTGTTGCCGTGCTTCATAGACCGGAACCGACATCTCTTTGCCTTCACCCCGGCCCTTGCGGCGAAGCCGCGGCTTGTCCACTCGCAACTGGCGCTCCTTCAGATACACCCGACCTCGCTGAGTTCCGTGCCAGCCGATGTCCCCATCCCGCGCTTTGCCTTGTGGCGGTGTCCCGGCCACCTGCCTTGCCGACAGTTCCAGCACAGCCTCGATGCTGGCCCGGCCCATTACATCTATCAGTTCGTCCAAAGCCATGCGGCTCTGCTCGATGAGCTCCAGCATTGGCAAAAGCGCCTGGCCGTTGTGGACCAGAAACTCGGTCAGTTTCCTCTCGCCCACCTTCCCTTGCCTGTCGATCGTGTGATAGTTTCGTTTCACGGCGGTTCTCCTTCAAAGGTTTCATCACCCCGATTCTATTCAGAATCATGGGGAACCGCCGCCTCAACTTCTAACTATGGCCGGGACACCGTCCAATCCCGTGCGGGTGTATACTCATGGGCAATCGGGAGCAAGAAATGGAAATTCCGGCCTGCAAGGTTGTGGCATGGGTTAAGTTCAATTCCAAAAGGGGGACTGTTATGTTGCCGCGAAGTAGTTGCTGTATCGATCGCCTGTTGATCGGCGCGTTGTGTCTAATGGTTCTTCCGCTCGCGGTATTTTCACAAACCGTTGCGAGCCTGACAGGGGCTGTTACGGATTCGAGCGGCGCGGTGATGCCGGGCGCGAAGGTCACCTTGACGAGCTCGGAAACCGGAGCCCAGCGCGAGGGCCAATCGAATGAGTCGGGCGTCTACGAGTTCACAGCGCTTTTGCCGGGCGGCTACAGGCTGACAGTTCAAAAGGAGGGCTTCGCTAAAGTCACGCGCGAGGGAATCCGGCTCGAGGTCAATCAGGTTGCGCGGGTGGATGTCGCGCTGCCTCCTGGAGCGATCAGCGAAAATATCGAAGTCACCGGCGCCGCACCGCCTCTCGAAGCCAGCACTTCCCAGGTCGGGCAGGTGATCGAATCGAAAGCCGTGGCCGATCTGCCTCTGAACGGCCGCAATTTCGCTCAGCTTGCGATTCTCGGAACTGGAGCCATCGGGGTGGGCTTTGGGCCCACCGGCACCATCGGTAGCGGCACGCGTCCGGATGACCCGCGTCCCGGCGCCGAGCTGATGGTGAACGGCAACCGTGAGATGTCCAACAACGTCCTGCTGGACGGCGTGGACGACAACTTCCGCCGGAACGCGATGATCACGTTGCGTCCGTCCGTCGAAGACATTCTGGAGTTCAAGGTCCAGACCAACTTATTCGGGATCGAACAGGGGCGCAGCTCCGGCGCTTCGGTCGACGTGGTCACCAAGAGCGGTTCGAACGAGTACCACGGCAGCGCGTTTGAGCTACTCCGCAACAACGATTTTGACGCCCGGAATTTCTTCAATGCAAAAGGCTCCGCCCTCCAACCCCCGTACCACCAAAACCAGTTTGGCGGCAGTGCCGGAGGGCCAATCATCCACAACAAGGTTTTCTTTTTCGCCGATTATGAAGGCTTCCGCAAGCTGCAGGGAACCACCACGGATGTAAACACCGTCCCGACGATCGCGGAGCGGGGTGGCGACTTCAGCGGCATCACGCAGCAGATATACGATCCGTCCAGTCTGGTCACGGCGGCAGGGACCGCGAGCGGCTACACGCGGCAGCCATTTTCCGGCAATATCATTCCCGCCAGCCGCTTCGACCCCATTGATGCCCGCGTGATTCAGGCTTACCCACTGCCCACGCTGCCCGCCTTGATCAGCAACCAGTTCACCAACCCGGTGCTGGGACAGAATTACGACCAGGGCGATGGGCGCATCGACTGGAATTGGACTAGCAAGGATACCGTGTTCGGCCGTTTCTCCAAGCAGGATTACTTGACCAATACGCCCTCCACATTCGGGCTGCGTAGTATTCCGGGCATGTCCATACCCGTGAACCTGGGCAACAACACAACGTATGCCGGCCGGGCGCCGATGGCTAACTACAATTCGGTCATTGCGTGGACCCACCAGTTCAGTGCGACATTTCTAGTGGATACCAGAATGGGATATTCGCGCTTCAATATGCACAATATCGACGCCACGGCGCCCACTTCCCCTCCGGGCCTCGGGCAATTGTTGGGCGTTCCCAATTCAAACCAGGAGCCCGAATCGTACGGTTTCCCGATCATTGCGATCAGCGGATACACGGGAATCGGCGGGGAAGCCTCGATACCGACTATCCGGCTTGAAAACACCTTCAATCCGATTGTCACGTTCACCAAACTCATGGGTCCCCACACGCTCAAATGGGGCGTCAGCTTCGTGCGCCGCCAAATTATCGATTTTCAGGATAATTCGGGCAACGGCTCGTTTAGTTTCGACGCCACTTTCACCGACAACCCGAACGTGCCTAGTAATACAGGCAACGCGATGGCCAGCTTCCTGCTTGGGGCGTACGGTTCAGTTTCGCAACAGTATCAGATAGCTTGGGCGGGCACACGGGTGCTGGAGGGCGGCGTTTACTTCGGGGACGACTGGAAGGTCAACAGCCATCTCACCCTCAATCTGGGACTCCGCTGGGAGTACCTGCCGCCCCCGGTCGAAGTGGCCAACCGCTTCGCCAATTTCGACACCGCGACCGGCAAGGTCCTGATCCCAGGTGTGAACTCGGACCGACAAGCCGGTGTTCTGACGCAGTATAAGATGTTCGCTCCCCGCTTTGGTTTCGCTTATCAGTTGGACAAGAACACCGTGGTGCGCGGTGGCACTGGCATCTTCTACAATGCCAATGGCAACGGTGGCGCGCTCTACCGCATGCACCGGCAGGGGCCTTTCGGCGGAAACAATTCGCCGCTCGTAAACGAGCTTTCCGCTACTTACGGCACGGTCGCGGAGGGCCTGATACCAAACGCTTCTCCCAATGTGAATTTGATCATCAACAATCCGAGTGGATCCTGGTATGACATTCCGCCGAATTACAGGAACAGCTATGCGGAGCAGTTCAATTTCGGCGTGGAGCGTTCGTTGCCGTATAACATTGTTCTGAAGGCTTTCTATCTCGGAAATCTGGGCCGTCGTCTGGATGTGACGTATAACCTCAATCAGCCGGTCCCAGGGCCAGGTCCTTTAGCTCCTCGCGAGCTGTTGTATACCATCGCCCCGGGCATCACGGCGGACGATTATGCCGCCACCGATGGACTCTCTGCGTATCACTCCTTGCAAGTAACCGCCGAAAAGCGATTCTCTCAGGGCTTGAGCTTCCTGAGCGCTTACACTTACTCGCATTCGATCGACGACGTCCCGCTGCAGGAGGGTGGCGGAGTGGATGGGCCTATCCCACAGGATCCCCTTCACCGTAACCTGGACTTCGCCAGCAGTTCCTTTGACATCAGGCATAGGTTCACTCAGACTGCTACCTACGATCTGCCGTTTGGAAAAGGGAAGCGAATTGACCTTGGAAAATCATGGACGGATAAGGTGTTCGGTGGCTGGCAAATGAATATAATTCTCACCGCGCAAACGGGACTTCCCTTCACGCCGACGCTGGCGAATTCGGTATCCAATACCGGTTCGGGGAGCCGGCCCAACATCGTGTCGGGGGTAAGCGCGACGGTCCCGAATCCCACCCTTAACGATTGGTTCAATACTTCCTTCGGCGTGCCGGGAGCGGTATGGGCGACACCAGCCCTGTATACGTTCGGCGATGCGGGAAGAAACATCCTGCGAGGGCCAAGCCGTTTTAACCTGGACACATCTTTGTTCAAGGATTTCGCCCTTACGGAGCGATTCCATTTACAGCTTCGCGGAGAGTTGTTCAATATACTCAACCACCCGCAGTTCGATCTGCCTGCCGCGACGATCGGCCAGGCGGGCGTGGGAACCATCACAAACACGATAGGCACGCCACGAGACATTCAGGTTGGCCTCAGACTGCGGTTCTGAAACGCGCGAGGTATAATTTGCCGAGGCCGCGCCAGCGCCAACACAGCGGCGTTGGCTGTTCGAGCCGTTCGCTTCGGCCTTGCGCTATCCTCCGGAGTGGGCTGTCCGCTTCACACGGAGGGGAAGATTCCAGAAGATCCTGGATGACATAAAATCGGGACCGCGACGGCAGCCATCGCGACGAAGTGCCTGCGAGTCAACGCCTATTAACGGCGAGAGTTTCTCGTCGATTTGGCTCCGCGGTCGGGATTCCAAAGGTATACTTGACCCTGTCGCGAGATTCGATCGAACTGTGTCGCCGTTGGCTTCGAGCGGTATATCCGGACCGGGAGGCTTCTATGCGCTCTGTAAATTTAGGATCGGCGGATGGGAGTGTTCGTCGACGTCTGTTATCGATGGCCGTCTTCTTTTCGGGGCCAGTCTGTCTGATGCCCGTCGTCGTCGAGGCGCAGCAGCCGGCGCCTATGACGGTGTTCGAAGGGGCGCGGCTTATTGTTGGAGACGGAAGCGCGGCCATCGAAGATTCTG
>Ga0210401_10001124_pt1 | contig 31580 bp, 24 predicted proteins | sample IncBWH32MmetaG_FD_150866 | JGI IMG/M metagenome (GOLD analysis project Ga0210401, IMG submission 150866) | Forest soil microbial communities from Barre Woods Harvard Forest LTER site, Petersham, Massachusetts, United States - Inc-BW-H-32-M | ecosystem: Environmental > Terrestrial > Soil >...
CTTGCGATTGCACCATCCGCTCGTGGACCTGGTCCCGGAGCCATTGGTTGCCAAGCTCCGCGGATATCGCAACGCCTGGTACGGTCGCAAGTTTCAATCCGCGGCGGAAGCGTCCTAGGGGCAATAGGGAGATGCCCGGAATCGTCGGTCTAATCAGCAAAAAACCGCGGGGTTTCGCCGAGCAAGAGCTGCGGGGCATGGTCGTGGCCATTCGCCACGAGTCGTTCTACGAGGTTGGCACGTGCGTAGATGAGTCTCTGGGAATGTACGTTGGATGGGCGGCGAGGAAGGGTTCTTTCTCCAGCGGCATGCCGCTCGGCAACGAGCGGGGCGATGTCTCGCTGGTTTTTTCCGGCGAAGAGTTTTCTGCGCCGGAAACCATCTGCCGCCTCAAGCAGCAGGGCCACGCAGTTGAAGCGACCGGGCCCTCCTACCTGGTCCATCTCTACGAGGAAGATCCCGCCTTTCCGGCGGGCTTGAACGGACGCTTCCACGGATTACTGGCGGACCGGACAAACGAAACGGCGACGCTCTTCAACGACCGGTACGGGATGCACCGGATCTATTATCACGAGTCTAAAGAAGCTTTCTATTTCGCGTCTGAAGCGAAGGCCATCCTGGCAGTGCGTCCTGAGCTCCGAAAAGTGGACCCACGGGGCTTGGGGGAGCTTATTTCGTGCGGCTGCGCGCTGGAGAACAGGACGATTTTCGACGGCATCCAGGTGTTGCCGGCTGGCTCGGCCTGGGTGTTCCGCACCGGCAGCCTAGAGCGGAAAGCCAGTTATTTCCAACCCGAGGAGTGGGAACAGCAGGAGCAACTGGATTCGGAGAAGTATTACCAGCAGCTGAAGGAAATTTTCTCACGAATCTTGCCGCGCTACTTTGCGGGCCCGGAAAAAACAGGCATATCGCTGACTGGTGGCCTGGATAGCCGGATGATCATGGCCTGGCAAAAATCTCCGCCCGCATCCTTGCCCTGTTATTCGTTCGGCGGGACCTATCGCGACTGTCAGGATGTGGTGATTGCTCGGCGGGTAGCAAAAGCATGCGGTCAAACCCACCAGGTCATTACGGTTGGGGAAGAATTCCTATCCGCATTTCCTCACTATGCGGAGCGCACAGTCTACCTGACCGATGGATGCGTGGACCTGTCGCATTCTCCGGATCTGTTCGCGAACGAGAGGGCTCGCCAAATCGCCCCTGCGCGTATGAGCGGAAACTACGGGGGCGAAGTGCTGCGCCGGGTTCGGGCATTCAAGGCGGGCTCGCCGCCGCCCGGGCTCTTCCGTCCTGAGCTGGAGCCATATTTCAAGCAAGCCAAAGCCACGTATGACGGATTGACACAAACCCATCCACTCTCGTTCGCGGTATTCCGGCAAGCGCCCTGGCACCACTACGGACTGCTTTCACTGGAACAGACCCAAGTCGCCCTGCGATCGCCGTTTCTGGACAATGAGTTCGTCAAGACGGTGTTTCAGGCGCCGGATTCGGCCTGCCGCGACAACGAGGTGTCCTTGCGGCTCATTGCGGACGGCAGCGCAACGCTCCGGAACATTCGCACGGATCGTGGCCTGGCCGGAAACGACAATGCCCTCGTTACCGCGTGGAATCATGAATTTTACGAATTCACGTATAAAGCCGAGTATGCCTATGATTACGGCATGCCGCAGTGGGTGGCCAAGGTCGACCATTTGCTTTCACCGCTGCATCTGGAGCGTCTCTTTCTTGGCAGACAAAAGTTTTACCACTTTCGCATTTGGTATCGCGACGCGCTCTCCAAGTACGTGAGGGAAATGCTGCTGGATCCAAAGACGCTGTCTCGCCCATACCTGCATGGCCAAAAAGTTGAAGAAGTTGTGCACGGCCACCTCAAAGGCGACCGGAATTACACGACGGAGATTCACCGGCTGCTGACCCTGGAGCTTATCCATCGCCAGTTCCTGGATGCCGGATGACATCCCAAAATCAATCGCGTCAAAAAGCAGCGAGGCGCTAAATGTCCCCAGCAATCGCCAGCGTCGTCTTCGTCTTACTGATCCTTGGGCTTTTCATGCTTGATCGGGACCCGGAAGTCAAGACTTCCCCGGGCCTTTGGATTCCATTCCTGTGGTTGCTTATCAACAGCTCGCGGGCAGTATCCACGTGGATGGGGCAGCAGCAGACGGTGAGCATGGCCGAGGAGTACATCGACGGCAGCCCGTTCGACCGGGCCGTTTATCTGACGCTGTTGATCCTCGGGTTAATTGTGCTGCTGTGGAGAGGGCGGCAAGTCACCAAACTGTTGCGAGCGAACGGTCCTATTATCCTTTTCTTTCTATTCTGCCTGGCAAGCATCTTCTGGTCAGACTACACGTTTATCGCCTTTAAGCGGTGGAGCAAGGCCATCGGTGACATCGTGATGGTCCTGATCGTGTTTACTGACCGTGAGCCGGAGGCCGCGCTCAAGCGGCTGGTATTGCGCGTGGGCTATATATTGGTGCCGCTTTCAGTTCTTTTTATTAAATATTTCCCCCTACTGGGACGCAACTTCAATATGTGGAGTTGGACCTACATGTACAGCGGCGTCTCCACGACCAAAAACGGGCTTGGGACGATGTGTTTGGTCTGCGGGCTGGTGCCTGTTTGGCGCTTTTTTGCGGTGTACCGGAACAAAGGGCAAGCGCATAGAGCCAGAAAGATGCTTGCTTATACCGCCATGATTGTAATGGTGCTGTGGCTCTTCGTGACCGCCGATTCGATGACCTCGTTGTCCTGCTTCCTTATGGCAGGGGGCTTGATCATGGTGACGAATATGCGCGCCTTCGAAGGAAAACCCTGGGTCGCGCATTTCGTCATTGCCGTGATGATATCGCTCTCTTTGTTTGCCCTGTTTATTGATACGGGGGGTAGCCTCGTCGGATCCTTGGGCAGGGACGCGACGATGACTGGCCGGACTGGAATCTGGAAGGCCGTGCTTTCTTTGAGTGCCAGCCCGCTGATTGGGACCGGGTTCGAGAGTTTTTGGATGGGGGAAAGGCTCCAGAAGGCATGGGCCCTGACCGCGAAGGGTATTCAAGAGGCTCATAACGGCTACCTGGAGGTCTACCTCAATCTAGGGTGGTTGGGGATCGGACTGCTGGCCGTGGTCATCGTCTCGGGGTACCGGAATGCAATCGCAATGTATCGCCGGAATGCGGACGCTGGGCGGATCAGGCTGGCTTTTTTCGCCGCGGCGTTAGTCTATAACTTCACAGAAGCTGGCTTCAGAATGATGGACCCGGTGTGGATCGCCTTCTTGCTGGCGGGATTTGCCATCCCCGCTGCTGCCGTCCCGGAAGAGTCGCCCTCGCTGGAACTCGATCTCAAACTTCACGATCCGCTCGCCAGGTCCAAGCCACGAGTTAACTCGTTGGTTTCAGCCCCGCTGCGAAAGGGGAGCATTTGAAGCCATTTGATGCCAGCGGAGCGTTCCAGCCGGCTGCGGCAGGGAGCGAATTGCGCGGCCTTGCAGTGCGCGGCGCGGGCGCAACCCTTTTTTCCGGCGGTGTGGGAGTAGCGGTGCAAGTGGTCGCCACCATAACACTGGCCCGACTGCTGACCCCCTCTGATTTTGGTGTCGTGGCCATGGTCACGACGTTCAGCCTGCTGCTGGTGAACTTCGGCGCAAACGGGTTTACAGAGGCGATTCTGCAATTTGAAGAAGTGAATCACGTCCTCGCCAGCAATCTGTTTTGGATCAATTTCGCTGTGGGGATCCTTCTCACGGTCTCGTTCGCCGCGGCGGGATCGCTCCTGGCGCAGTTCTACAGGGATCCGCGTGTGGCGCACGTAGCCGTCGGAACTTCGCTTTCCATCCTGATCGGCAGCACCTCCGTGCTGCACCAGGCTCTGCTCAAGCGCGGCATGTATTTTTCCGCGTTGTCGGTGAATGACATAATAAGCCGCGCCGTTTCCGTGGCTGTTTCCATCTTTTTGGCCTGGGCGGGGTGGAAATACTGGGCGCTCGTTGCCGGCGTCGTGGCAGCGCCGCTCAGCACATCTATTGGCGTGTGGATCCTGTGCAGGTGGACTCCCGGCTTGCCCCGGCGTGCGGCGAAGACGGGTCCGATGGTGCGGTTCGCCATGCACGTGTATGGGCGCTTCACCGTCAACTATTTTTCCCGGAACACGGACAACCTGCTGGTGGGATGGAGATTCAACGCTCAGGCCCTGGGGTTTTACAAGAAGGCGTATGATTTGTTCGCGCTATCCGCGAGCCTGCTCGTATCGCCGCTCGCCAATGTGGCCGTTTCTGCGCTGAGCCGCTTTGAAGCTCGCTCAGCTCAATTCCGGCGATACTTTCTGAATGCCCTTACGGTCATGGCATTTGTCGGCATGGGGTTGGGCGCAGACCTTACGCTAGTGGGGAAAGATGTGATTCGGCTGCTGCTGGGGCCAGGGTGGAGCGAGTCCGGCCGGATCTTCATGTTCTTTGGGCCGGGCATCGGGATCATGATGCTTTACTACACGCATGGGTGGATTCACCTCTCCATTGGAAGAGCGGATCGATGGTTCCGCTGGGGTATTGTGGAGTTCGCCTGCACTTTCTTGATGTTTCTGGTGGGGTTGAGACGGGGTCCTGCTGGCGTAGCCGTCGCATGGACGGCGTCGTTCTGGATCCTGACGATCCCCGCGCTTTGGTATGCGGGGAAGCCTGTGCAGTTCGGCGTCGCCCCGATGCTCGCGGCTGTTTGGAGATTCGTTCTGGCTTCCGCGCTGGCCGGCACGGCCGTAACCTACATTCTCGGAAGGATGCCCGCTGTCCTGGCGGGTCCAAGCCGGATGGAAGCCATTGGACGGATCGGATTCGTCTCTTTGATTTTCGTGATTCTATATGTCGGTTTGGTGATCGCGTTGCACGGAGGCTTCGGGCCGCTTCATCAGATCGCGAAGCTCGCGCGAGACATGTCCCCGTTTCGCAGGTTCTCGAGGGTAGCCGCAGTCCCTGCGGGGGCTTGCGCCGGGGCTCCGAGCGAGGAACTTGCCGTGCCGCAGGGGCAGGCGCCGCGTTAGTGTATGCCGGCTGCGGCCCTGGCGAAATAGACCCCCAGAGCCACTTTAATTGATGCACGACCTGCTGTGTTCGGAGATTCAGTCCCTGCTGCGCCGAGGTCTTCTTTTTAGCCTGCCTGTTTCATCCTCAGGATAGCGCTGCGACTCCTCTACTTCCACACTTCCCTATTTAACTTTCCGCTGGTGGACCGCCGAAGCTCCTCTTCTTTTGGCCCCTAATCTGAACAAGCCAACCCGTGCCTGGATTCGTATTACGGGTGGCGTAGAAAAGTGCTCGGGCGCTCAAACGATCAGGACCAAAGAAGTCAGAAGTTTACTGCGTTCTATACTGGGACTGGCAGGTAAGCCCATGCCGGCGCTGCCTTTTGTCGAGGATCACAACGCGGCGTCTCGCCCAAGAGACAGAAGGGCAATATCGCCCCCTGTCTCATGTGCGTATCGAAGATTATTGTGCTATGGCTGTAATGCCGGTTGGAGGAGCGGGAGGGTTGGACGAAGTCGTTGGAGCTCCGCCGGAATAGCAAACCGTCGGGTCAAACAGTTTTATACCGGCCGAATCCCGCGCAGTACTCGTGTAGCAAACTTCCGCCGGAATGGCGTTGACGTGCCCCGCGAGGACGGAGGCGTCCACATTGCCGCCGGTGACGTCCGGTCCAATGGCGGGCCAGGGCACGCTGCCAAACCAGCCGGGCTTGGAACTTCTGTAGAGAGACGCGGGAAGGGCTTTGCTTCCGCCATTCCAGATTACGGATTTGCTGGAAATGTCGAAGTTGCCATTCTGGAAGAAAGTTCCGGTTGCCTTGCCGACCCAAGATCCGCCGTTGAAGCTTGCCACTCCGCCGCCATTTGTATCGCTGCCCGTGTTATATCCAATGCTCACGGCGCTGAAGAAATTGCTGTAGTTTCGCGTGGCCGGTGGAATGACGGTGGACGTGAAAGGAGATGCCCCGCTGTTGTAAAAAGTGCTTGCGGCTGAGAGCGCATCCGCTGAACCCAGGACGTTTCCGAGCGAGTTCAGGTTCGTATACGGGAAGGCCAGTTGCTCTCCCGTCAGTTGTTCGGAGGTGAGCTGCGTGCTGGACCAGTTCACGGTGTTTCGGCCGGCAGACAAGGGCGAAGCGAGAGTATCTGCCGCGCGAAAATGATTTCGAAACATCGTATTGTTCGATCCCGATCCCCAGAAACTGTCCATCGTAATGTTATTGGCGACGTTGCCCTCAAACAGATTGAACTGTGGGTGAGCGCCATGGAAGTCGATGGAGGCCATGATGACAAGGCAACCGCAGCCGGAATCGAAATTGCCGTAGCTGTAGTTATACCCCACGACGTTCCCTGCAGCTCCCCATTCGACCATCAAACCCACATGCAGGCGTTCGAGAATGTTGTTTTCCACCAGGGTAGCCGAGGTTCGCAGCTCTAGATCCACTTCGGAATCCGTTGAGCCCGGTGTGTGCACGTAGGCATTTGAGAAATAGCTGTCACGCACTTCGTCGTGCAGCCCGTTGAGGACATCCACGTGGTCGGCGTCGGCATAATTGTTGAACACGCCCTTGACCCAGCAGTTGACGCAAGCGTTCAGGGAATATACAGCTTTGTAGCCGGAACCATTGGCGTAGGTTTGCAGGAGTTCCACGCCTTCATTTTGTCCTGCCATGGGAAACGGCCACGCTTGCGCTGGCGAGGTTCCTGGCGCGATACCATAATTTGAGTACAGCGCCGGAGAGATGCTGAGCGTATTCCCGGAGACGCTCGTAACCTGGACAGTTTGCCCGCGTGTCCTGGCGGCTCCGTCACCGGTCCCGTCGCACCAGGAGCAGACTCCGTTGGACGTATCGGGGGTTACGTAGGTGGGATCGTTTAATTCCGTGATTGCCAAGAGGGTGCCCGCGGAAATGCCCGATGAGCTGGATACTGTGATGCTGGTAGATCCGGAGGTCGCCCCGGAAACGATGTTTGTGGATGTAGGCGTATAGCCCGGGCCGCCTCCGCCGAGCGTGTACACCGCTCCACCTGAGCCGGTTGAGTTGACAATCGTCTTGAGCGTCCCCGATCCGCGCAATGCGCAATTGCTCGGAATACTAAGACTCGTCACGTTGAACGTTCCCACGCCGAGCAGAACAAAATGATTCTTTCCGCACGAGTTCAGTGCGGATTGAATCGTGCCTGTGCTGTCTCCCCCGCTGGGATTGATTGTGGCGCCGGATTGCGTCCAGGAACCGGAAGGAATGCCACCCACAACGCCCGCCGTCGACCAGTCGATAGCGCATCCCTGGGGGGAAGAAAGCGTGCTGGGAGAGCACGCGCCTGACCCTGAAACGGGCTTCAAGATGCCGCTCCAAGTCTGAGCGTGGGCCGCATTTGGGATCAGGAACATGAAAATGAGGTAGAGAAAAAGCAATGATTTGCGATTCATAATGTCTTTCTGGTGCCTCGGTACTACGGCACGCGTCCCTTCAGGCCAAAAGGCCTGGAAAAATTATACGTCCTACGCGATATGCAGATTAGGTGTTGAATCGAAAGAGTACCTACTGGCCCAGAGTCCAGATTGCGAACAGGGGAAGCACCTGTACCCGAGGACGCCTTTTGGAGTTGAGAGCAATGCAGATTCTTTCTCGCTACTTCATACCCGAATGAGGGGCCCCCGATTCGCACCCTCCTGTCCCACCAAAATTCTTCCTGTCGGCCCATTTTGAAGGGGAGCGTGACTGTTTACCGTCTTGATCATTTCCGGGGCATCGTAGGTTTCCGAAAGGTGCGATACAACTTAACTTTCCGGCGTCGCCTGCGACGAAATGTTTGGCAATCCCATTGACAGCCATCTATTATCAAGAGTGGCCGCTGCTGCCGGTCCCGGAGCGGAACCTTCTGCGGAATGTGCGCCTCCGCGGTGGAAAGGAACTTTTGTTTCCTTCTTTCCCGCAATAGCATGCGGTAAAAGTCCTGACGGAGCGCTCGGAAATCGAGAAATGTCCGAGGGTACAATCGCTGATGGTACTGGTTGTGCAGAACCGGTAGTTCAGTAACTGCGTTCGGATCGAGACGCAGTGAGTGATGGAGGAATACAAAGTTGGGACGCAGGCAATTCCGGACATTCGCATTTCGCCTTACCATGCGGCTGCTTGCACATCGTAAACAGGCCTGCGCTTCCCTGGGACCTTGCGGATGAAAGTGTGCATGCTTGCATATACGTGGTATGAGCCAGACAACCGCGTCCGCCGATATGCCGAAACCCTTGTAAAACGCGGGGATCACGTCGATGCCGTGGTTCTGCGCAGGGAAGGGCAATCCTCAAAGATGGAAGTTGTCGAAGGCGTCTCGGTGTATCGAATCCAGCGCCGGGTCATCAATGAGAAAGGCAAAGTCACCTATCTCGCCAAGCTTCTCCTATTTTTCGTGCGCTCGTTCTTCTTTTTGGCCTGGAAACAGTTGCGGGACCCCTACGATCTGATTCACGTCCATTCCGTTCCGGATTTCGAAGTCTTCGCCGCTCTCGTTCCGAAGCTCATGGGCGCGAAAGTCATTCTGGATATTCATGACCTGGTGCCTGAGTTTTATCTCACCAAATTCAGGACCACTCCGGATTCACTGCTTTTCAAGTTGCTCGTCGCCGTGGAGCGCACGTCCGCGTCCTTTGCCGACCATGTGATCGCGGCGAATCACATCTGGCTGAAACGGCTCTACGAAAGATCGGTCAAAAGCGAGAATTGCACGGTCATCCTGAATTATCCCGACACGGACATTTTTCATATTCGGGGCCGGACCCGGAAGGATGAAAAGTTTATCATGATCTATCCGGGGACAATGACCCATCACCAGGGCGTGGACATCGCCATCCGCGCGTTTGCCATGATCGCGGACGAATGCCCGCAGGCGGAATTTCACCTGTACGGCGGTGGGGATCAGGTGGATTATCTGAAGAAACTGATCGCCGAATTGAATCTGCAGGAGCGCGTGTTGTTGAAGGGCGGCCGGAAGCTTCAGGAAGTGGCCGTGATTATGGAGAACTCCGATCTGGGAGTGGTTCCCAAACGGAATGACGGTTTTGGAAATGAAGCGTTCAGCACGAAAATCTTTGAGTTCATGGTTGAGGACGTGCCCGTAATCGTTTCCAGCACGGCGATCGACCGCTATTATTTCAATGATTCGGTGGTAAAGTTTTTTGAGGCCAATAACGAAAACAGTCTTGCCGAAGCGATGCTGCAGTTGATCCAACATCCGGAACAGCGGCAGGAGTTGGTTCAAAATGCGCGGGAATTCATCAAGGACTACACCTGGGAGAAGAATAAGGGCGTCTACCTGGACCTCGTGGACAAGCTTGTCGCGCCCAGCGGCCGTCAAGTAACCGCGAGGGTGTGATCGGCACGGCTGCCATGCTGCTTCCTCCGGCGGTCTTCTTATCCCAACACAACTTCAGCCGATGGTGGACCGCGCGCCCCTGCGACGTGGGCCGTAAATCCCGCACACTTGCTCAAGGTTCATTGCAAAATATTTTCATTATCGCGGCAGGACGTTCCGGCGCGTAGAAATTCACATGTTATACATATAGTAATAGACGTCCTCGTTTTGTATTGTTCCCGGCTTCACTCAGAAAGTTGCTGCGGCCAGTTGCGGGGCGGGCACGCGGGGACAATTCCGTTTTTTGAGGACAAACCCCGCGCATTTGTTACCATCGGGAATACCCCGGGGCCATTGGAGGAGGTACTCATGAAAGGCGTCGTACTGGCGGGAGGTTTGGGCAGCCGCTTGAATCCGCTGACCAAAGTGACCAACAAGCACCTGCTCCCTATTTATGACAAGCCCATGATTTATTACCCCATTCAAACGCTCGTGAATGCGGGCATCAGGGACATCCTCGTGGTGACAGGGGGGAAGAACGCCGGCGAATTCCTGCGTTTGCTGGGCAACGGCAAGGAATTCGGTCTAAAGCACGTGAATTACACGTATCAGGAAGGCGAGGGAGGAATCGCCCAGGCGCTGGGGCTGGCCGAATTTTTTGCCGAGGGAGAGCCGATCTGCGTTATCCTTGGGGACAACATCATAGAGACCAATGTTTGCCATGCCGCGGACGAATTCCGCAAGGCGGGCAAGGGCGCCAAGATCATCCTCAAACAGGTCACCGATGCGGATCGCTTTGGCGTCGCAGAGATCAAGGGCGACCGCATTGTGGGCATCGAAGAAAAGCCCAAGGCCCCCAAATCCAACCTGGCCGTGATCGGAATCTATTTCTACGATTCGACGGTTTTCGAGAAAATTGGCCGCCTGAAGCCCTCCGGGCGCGGCGAACTTGAAATCACCGACGTGAATAATTTCTATATCGAGGAAGGCGCTCTCACCTTCGACAAGCTGGACGGCTGGTGGACCGATGCCGGGACTTTCGAATCCCTGCTGCGCGCCAATAATCTGGTGGCGGAAACAGGAGCGAATAAAATGTCCTCCGCTCGCGAAGCGCACCTGACGGCGTCACGGGAAATGGGCCGATGAAAATTTTTATTACCGGGGGCGCCGGATTTATCGGTTCCAATTTCATCCGGCATGTCATCTCCCTCAAAAAGGGATACAAGATCGTCAACTTCGACAAGCTGACGTACGCCGGAAACCTGGCGAATCTGGAATCGGTCGCCGGTCACCCTGATTACTCATTCGTGAAGGGGAGCATCTGCGACGCGGGCGCGGTCGAAGCGGCGATGCACGGCTGCGACGCCGTGGTCCACTTTGCCGCCGAATCGCACGTGGACCGCAGCATTTACGAACCCGCGCCGGTCATCGACACCAACGTGACCGGAACATTCGTCATGCTTCAGCTGGCGCGCACGCTGCGCATCGAGCGGTTCGTGCATATCTCCACCGACGAAGTGTATGGCGACATGGCCCCCGGCGCTTTCGCCAATGAAGACTCCCCGCTGCGGCCCAGCAGCCCCTATTCCGCGTCGAAGGCCAGCTCGGATCTGCTGGTTCTCTCCTACGTGCGCACATACGGATTCCCGGGCGTGATCACGCGGTCGTCCAACAATTACGGGCCGCACCAGTTTCCGGAAAAATTTCTTCCCCTGATGATCACCAACGCTTTTGACGGCAAGCCGCTGCCCATTTACGGGGACGGAAAGCAGCAGCGGGATTGGCTGCATGTGGAGGATAACTGCCGCGGGGTTTTGGCAGTTATGGAGCGTGGCCGCATCGGCGAGGTTTACAACATCGGTGGACTCGACATTGCCGAGAATGTGACGATTGCGCGTACCTTGCTCCGCCTGATCGGCAAACCGGAGACGCTGCTCTCTTATGTAAAGGACAGGCCGGGACACGACCGGCGGTATGCGCTGCACTGCGATAAAATGCAGAAAGACCTGGGCTGGAAACCGGCGGTCCCGCTGGAAGAAGGTTTGCGGCGGACCATCGATTGGTACAAGTCCAACGGGAAGTGGATGGCGGGAGTCCGCAACGGAGAATATCTCTCTTACTATGACAAGCATTACGAGAATCGCGACGCCTCCCTGCACGCGCTTTCATCCGCTGGGCTTAAGCCGCCCCGTTGACGCCGGACCGCAACCCTCCGGCATTCCAACCGGTCAGGGATAGACTCGCTTGCAAAAATTGAATACTTCACTTCCGGAGGTCTGGGAACTTCAGCCGAAAGTCATCCGCGACGCGCGGGGCTTTTTTCTGGAGACCTATCAGCAGCAGAAATTGTTCGACCTGGGCATTGCCGATCTTTTCATCCAAGACAACCACTCGCGGTCCGCAAAGGGCACGCTGCGCGGCCTGCATTACCAACTGCGCCATGCGCAGGCCAAACTCTGCCGCGTGGTCGAGGGCGAAGCGCTTGATGTGGCCGTGGACATACGCATCGGCTCTCCGAATTTTGGGAAGTGGACGAGCGTAGTGCTCTCCGCCGAGCGCCAGAACCAGATCTTCATTCCGCGGGGGTTCGCGCACGGCTTCCTGGCATTGACCGACACGGTTCAATTTCTGTACAAGTGCAGCGACTTCTACGATCCCGCGAGCGAGTACGGAATCCTCTGGAATGATCCTGCCCTGGCCATTTCCTGGGGCGTCGCCAATCCTCTGGTCTCCGAAAAGGACGCGAAGCTCTCCATGCTGGCGGACATGCCCCGGGAATTCCTGCCGCCCTACCCGACCAAATGAAACCCGCTATCCTGCTGATCGGGACGAACGGACAAGTGGGAAGGGATTTGAGCAGGATGTTGCCGCGCATCGGCGAAGTAACGCCGCTCGACCGGCAACAGCTCGACCTTACCCAACCGGAAGAGATTCGCCGCGCGATCCGCTCGTCCCATCCCGCGTTTATCGTAAATGCGGCGGCATATACTGCGGTGGACAAAGCCGAATCGGAAGAACCCTTAGCGCGGGCCATTAACGCTGAAGCCCCGGCCGTGATGGCCGAAGAAGCCAGGAAAATCGACGCAACTCTTATTCATTTCTCAACGGACTACGTATTTGATGGACTGAAACCTTTTCCGTACGTTGAAGACGATCCGCCGAACCCGCAGAATGTGTATGGCAAAACGAAGCTCGAAGGGGAACGCGCGATCCAGGCGTCGGGCGCCGCGCATTTGATTTTTCGCACCGCGTGGGTTTACGCGACCGCGGGACGGAATTTTCTCCTCACCATCCTGCGGCTGGCCACTGAGCGCGAAGAGCTGAGAATTGTTCGCGATCAGGTCGGCGCGCCCACGCTCAGCAGCGAAATTGCCGCGGCCACCACAAATATTCTCGCGCAAGTGCGTGACAGCGAGGGCGGCCCCCTCCCATTCGTGGATGTCAATGGGATTTATCACCTGACTGCCGGCGGCGAGACGAGCTGGTATCATTTCGCGACCGCCATTCTGGAAGAAGCTGCGGCTTGCCCGGAGGCCAGCCCGTGGTTTGCGGCGACTACACGCGGCCTGCCGCTCATCGCCCGCCGCGTCATCCCCATCGCCACCGCCGAATATCCCACGCCGGCGCGACGTCCCGCCTATTCAGTTCTCTCCAATGCCCGATTGAACCGCACCTTTTCCCTGCAACTGCCGGACTGGCGAAAACAACTGCATTCGGTTTTCGCGAACCCGCCTGCCGGAATATCCTGGAAAATGCATTGAAGTATTTCCAAGGCCCGCTCGTCGTGGAGTGCAGGCATACGCACGTCTCCACTCCAGTCCATGGCAAAACGAACGATTGCCCGTTCATCTGAATCGGAGGATCAGAGAACTTGCTATTTCTTACTTCCGCGGGCCGCTCGGAGGATTTCTGTAACCGCTGTTTGAATAATAGGAATTGTAATCGGAGGATTCTTCCGCGGTGTTGAGGACCACGCCGATAATTTGAGCGTCCCGTAACTCTTTGCAGGCCTTCTGAGACGCTTCGGAGGGAGTCGAATTGGCGCGAACCACGAACAGCACTCCGTCCACGATTCCACCCAGAACACTGGCATCGGCGACGGGAAGCGCCGGGGGCGAATCAATGATAATCCAATCGAAAGCAGGCTTAACGCGTTCGAGGAAATGCTTCATCCGGTCGCTGGATATCAGCTCGGAGGGATGTTTGGCGTGATTGCCGGCGGGGATGAAGCAAAATCCCTCTTCACCGCTGCGCTGCGTGACTTCGAATTCCGTGGCCGTATTTTGCAAGTACTCGGCCAGCCCCGGAGCCGAGGGGGCCCCTAGAAGCGTATGAATACGGGGAGACCGAAGATCCGCATCGATCAACAACACGCGGCACCCGTGCTGCCGGACCAACGCATAGGCTAAATTCGCGGAGACCACGGTCTTGCCCTCCGCGGGTATTGCGCTGGAAATCAAAATGGTTTTCAGGGGCTGGCTCTCGCGCATGCGGTAAAGGCGCGAACGCAATGTCCGGAATTGCTCGGCCCCAGGAAAGAAGGGATCAAAATTTTCGAAGACAACCAGACTTGGATTGGGGTTCCATGCCGCCAATCTGCACTTCGCCCACAAGGCGTCGAATTGCACGGGCTCGGCGCCGGGTTCGGTCTTGACGCGCGCACCAGGCAGGTGAGGCAAGACGGCCTGAGGTAATTTGGCCGCAGGGGGCGCGGTTTCGATCACGTGGCTGGCGACGCCGTGGTCCGCCTTTTGGTCGGTCGTCTGGGCAGGCAGGCCCGCCGACCGCTCTTGCTCTGCCCTTTTAAGCGCTTCGTGAATCCTACTCATGGTTCCCTTTCAATTCTAAATGGTCCGGCCGAGTTCCCGCGAATCTATACCTTTGCGTGTTCCTTCGACTTGTATGTTACCGAGATAGAGGGCTGCGGCCGCACTTTTCCCGAATGCTGCGCGATCACCGGAATCATGGCAAGAACGGGGAGGTGAAGAACGACTTCGACATCGTGTTCGGAACGCATCGAAGTGTCGTGCATTTCCAAAAGGAGCGAGAGGCCTACCGCCAGCAGCAGTCCGCCGCCAAAACCTCCCCCGGCGAATAATGGCAGCTTGGGGAAAGAAGGCTCATTCGGAAGGTTTGCCGGATCCAGGACGTGGAAGCGGTCGTTTTGTTTGGTCTGGTCGAATTGTTGCGACATCGCGGAGGCGTCCCGCTTTTTCAACAATTCGTTGTACGTATCGAGGACGGTCTGGTGATCGCGGGTCAGCAGCTTATATTCCTGCTCGACGCCGGGGCTGGCCGCCACCCGGGCCTGGTAGATCGCGATTTGTTTTTTGATTTCATCCTGCTGGGCAGATCGTTCCTTGATGACCTGATCGTACTGATGAATTTGCGCCCGCAGTTGCAGGATTTGCGTCGGCTCGGCCGCGGGTACCGTGCTCTTTTCCGGCACCGCCGCGATCTTCCGCTGTTGTTCGCTTTCCGCCATTTTTTGCTTGAGAACGGCGATATCGTGTTTCGCTTTGATGACGTCCGGGTGGTCGTTTGTATATTTGGATTGCAACTCGATGAGCTGCGTCTGCAGGGCCTGCAGTTGTTGATCGGCCGTTTCCGGATTTTGCCCGGTTTGCGACGCCTTCCAGGACGATAACTGCTGCGCCAGGATGGATTCGGCGAAGCTCTTGTCCTGCTGCGCGCGGTTGACTGCCTGCGTTGCGGCATCCAGCTGCGAAGTCTGTCCGTTCAAAAGGTTCAGGTTTGCCTGGCTATCTTCGGGAAGCGATCCGACGTAGCGGCGCTGGAACCCGGCGAGCTTGGCATCCTGCTCATCCAGTTTCGCTTTGGCCTGATCGAGCTGATCATTCAGGAATTTTGTGGTGCCCGCGTCGGTCGTCGTGGTGACCGCAATGTTTTCCTGAACGAACATCGACGTGATCATGGCGCAAATCTGTTGCGCTGTCTGTGGATTTCCGAACACCACGCTGATCGTGAATCCTGGCAGGTTCTGGGCGCGGGTCTCCGCCATGGGGGCGACGGGCGTGATCGTGATGGCCTGCCGCAAGCGCTCGACGATCTCCTCCATGGACAATCGGTTGATGTCTTCTTGATACAGATTCAAATCGCGAATCACGGGCTCCAGGCGCGCCGTGCTCAATATCTGTTGCTGCATCGTTGCCAATCGCTGGTTCACATTGTCCGTGGCATTTGGGGCAACCGGAGTTACCGGTTGGACCTCGGGCTGTTCGACCAGGACTAGCGTCTTGGAGACATATCGCTTGGGCAAAACACGCGCGGCACCGAACCCCGCCGCGCCGCCGAACAGGGTCAGCAGAAATATGAGCCAAAATCGCCGCTTGACGATAGCGACGACGTCTTTCGCGCCAATTTCCTGATGCACCATCTATAGCACTCCTGGGGACAACGCGCAGCAGCGTTTGGCCATATGGGCCGAGCAGCTGGGGCACGGAGACAGACCAGCCTCTACATAGCTCAAAGCAATTCTATGGCCGGGAGCAGGATATCTCGTAAGTGTATGATTCTTTAGGGAAATGTGAGCATTTTTCCCCAGGCGATGTGTCCAAAAACCAGGGAGGAGGTAGTCCAAAGTTCCACTTTTTGGAAATTTATTGGCCTTGTTCATGGTTATCATACTGAAAAAAGAGGTGTTAGGGGAAACTGGCATTTGACCTCTTGGGGCGAAATCTATGCGGAACCAGCCTGCGAAGTTAGCACGCTCCACCACCGTTAAATACAGCCTTGGGAGTGGCTAGAAGTATCTTCAGGTCGAGCCATAATGACCAGGTCCGGCAATAACGCAAATCCAGGCGGACCATTTCGTCGAATCGCGTCCGGTTGCGCCCGCTTACTTGCCATAAGCCCGTTACACCGGGTTTCACTTCCAGTACCCTCCGCCGGTGCCAGAAATCGTAAACCTCGAACTCGTACGGAACTGGCGGACGAGGGCCGACGAGCGACATTTCGCCGCGCAAGACGTTCCAGAATTGGGGAAGTTCATCCAAGCTGGTCTTCCTGAGAAACGAACCGATGAAAGTCACTCGAGGATCTTTGACCAGCTTATAGACGGGCTGGCCTGACCCTTCGCACTTGTTCAAACCATCCTTGCCGGCAATATACTGCCGAACATAATCCTGATGAATCTTGGGATCATTGTTTGTGTACATCGTCCGGAACTTCAAGCACTTGAAACGCACGCCGCGCTGGCCCAGGCGCTCCTGCTCAAAGATCACCGGGCCCTTGGAGGTCAGCTTGATCAGGGCCATGATCACCGTAAGAATGGGTGATAACACCAGCAACAGCAAGCCGCTTCCTAGGATATCCATTACGCGTTTGATGACCAGCGGCAAACGCTTTCGGGAAACTTTTCTTTTGAGATCAGGGTAAAGTTTGGAATCCGCCACCCACCCGGAGCTGTCTTTATCCCAGCTTTCCGGGAATATATGCAGGGAAATAGCGATTTTAGCTGCCCGGTCCCGCCCCAAATGCTTCACGAACGCCGCTTCCATTTTTGCGCGCAGCGTCTCCGTGATCGGGAGATCTCCGTCCATGCTCACTTCCGCAAAGATGATTCCCAGAATGGCATCCTGCTTATACCAACCAACCAGATCGGTTTCCCGCTTGGACTCGACAACAACCCTTGTTGCTTGTCTGAGTATTTCTTCCGCGGCGCCATTCTCCAAATGCGCGTCCAGAAGCATCAGGACAAACGGCTTGCGAGAGCGCTCCGCCCTCCGGCGCTCCAGCGTCAGCATGGAATAAAAAACGCTCTCTATCAGGACTTCATTTTCTGGTGCACCATCAAGGCGGCGGGTATAGTTCGGTCCGGCGACTTTTAGATGGGAATCCCGCTGCCCTGGAGGTGAAATTCTGGAATAACTATTGCCCATGTTTACTCCTGCAAGGTTTGCATCGCCGGGAAGTTACCTTCCTCGGTCGTCAGGCGAATTGAGCCATTTAGCAAAGCCGTTGCACCATTTCGTAGACGTTTTGCACAGATCGTAAAAGTTCGCTAAGCCTTTTATTTATATACACTTATAAATTCAATTTGTTTTCGATTCCCAGTTGGCTTGGAATTGCGCCAGACACTCCCACAGCCAAGCGGAAACCGTGGTCCATCAATTCGTTCGCAATCAGTCTGCCAGAGCAAAAACAGTCTATTGGATCATTCCCAACCGCTGCACGGTTTTAACAGATTGAAAATAAAGAGGTTATATTTCTAGGAATTTCCCGGAAATAACCGGCCAAAACCCCGCTTCCCGAATCGGGCAGATTTAGTGAAAACTATTGCTGCGTTGTGCCATTAGCTTTCCGCGGGCCTTCTCTTTCATCTTCTACGCCTTTGCATTCGCTTCTTGAACTACAGATTAGGCTTCGGCATAGCCATTTGGATGGCGGAGCCGCCATTGCCAAGCAGAACGAATGATTGAATACAGATCGGAGACGGCAGGCTCCCAATGCAACATTTCTTTTGCTTTAGAGGGATCGGCAATCAGTTTGACGGGATCACCGGCGCGGGGAGGTTCTATCTGCAAAGGAATGTCGAGTCCGGTGATCTTGCGTGCGCATTCGATGACCTCCAGAACTGAAAAGCCGCGGCCCGTTCCCAAATTGAGAAAATCGGATTGGCCACCGGATCGAAGATGATTCAAGGCACGAATATGCGCGTCCGCAAGGTCGACGACATGAATGTAATCCCGAATTGGCGTGCCATCCGGAGTCGGATATTCGTTGCCGAATACTCGTATGGCCTGCTGCTGTCCCAGGGCTGCGGCGAGGACATTGGGAATCAAATGCGACTCCGGCCGGTGGTCTTCTCCGCAATTTTCAGTGGCGCCGGCAGCATTGAAGTAACGCAAGGCCACGAATTTCATTCCATAAGCGGTGTCATAGGAGTCGAGGAGCCGTTCTATAAGCAGCTTGGACCAGCCGTAGGGGTTTTTTGGCCATTTGCGGCTCTGTTCCGTAATAGGAATTTGCTCCGGGTCGCCGTAAACGGCGGCTGTGGAGGAAAACACGACGCGCCGCACGCCCGCCCGAACGAGTTCGCCAATTAACGCGAGTCCGTGCCCGACGTTGTTTTCGAAATATTTAGCAGGGTCAAGGACGGATTCGCCCACTTCAATCAGCGCCGCAAAATGAATGCAGGATTCCAGTGCATGCTCGCGGGCGATCCGCGCCACCAGTTCCCGGTCGCCAATCTTGCCTTGATAGAGTGGAATGCCCGCAGGGAGAGCAGCCCGGTGTCCATGCACCAAATCGTCCAGCACCACGATCTGCTCACCCTTGGTGAGCAGGCGTTCGACAGTCACGCTGCCGATGTAGCCCGCGCCACCGGTGACCAGGATTGCCATGAATCCTCTTTCGTATGACTTTTCGGGAAACGCTTCAATCGCCCGGCGAAATTCGAGTCTACCTCAACAGGATCGGGCGCCCGGGCGGTTTTTACGGCGGATGTTTCCTCCGAATGATTGCGAGACGCGCCCGAAGAAAGAGACGGGAACGCCGAGAGGGAGCCCTGCTCCTGGCGGCAAGCCGAGAGAAAGCGATGGACAGACAGGGCTTTTCGGCGAGAAGATCGCAAGCATACACAGATTATAGGGAGGGAAATTTCCATGCCGTACGCCACCGAGGAAAATCTGACTGAGCTTGCGCTGAAACAATGGGAGGCCTGCCACTCCCCGAGACTCCGGCAGATCATGAAGTCCCTGGTCAAGCACCTTCACGGTTTTGCGCGCGATGTGGATTTGAAGCAGGACGAATGGCTGATGGCCGTAAACTGGCTCGCGCAAACCGGGAAAATTTCCTCGGAAAAGCGCCAGGAATTCATCCTGCTCTCGGACGTGCTGGGAATCAGCATGCTGGTTGACGCCATGAATCACCGTTTTCCCGAGGGGGCGACGCCTTCGACTGTTATCGGGCCGTTCCATATCGACGATTCGCCTGAAATGCCAATGGGCGCCAACGTGGCGGAAGGGCTCGCCGGGGAAACCTGCTTTCTGGTCGGAACGGTGCGCGATCTGGAGGGAAAGCCGGTCAAGGGAGCGAAACTGGATATCTGGCAGGCGGACGCCGACGGTTTGTACGAATCGCAACTGGGAGCGCAAGAGCCGGTGCTGCGCGCCATATTTCACACCGGGGCGGACGGCAAGTACGTGATCCGCACGATTGCGCCGCCGGGTTATTCGATCCCCATGGACGGCACGGTCGGCGATCTGCTGCGGGAAACGGATATTTCACATTTCCGGCCGGCGCACATTCACTTTTACATTTCCGCGCCGGGATATGAAACGCTGATCACGCACCTGTTCAAGAAAGGCGCGAAATATATTGACTCCGATGTGGTGTTCGGGGTGAAGGACAAGCTCATCGTGGAATTCAAGAAGCACCCTGCGGGAACAACTCCGACAGGAGAAAATTCAGCGGAGCCGTTCCTGGTGGTGAATTACGATTTCATTCTGAGCAAATCGAAATCGCAAGGCAATGGGGAAATGGCGCTCAGCGAGGCCGGCGGAGTGTCGCGCGCGAAATCATAAAAGCGGTTTGGACATGTTGATAAAGTGCACGGGAATTTTCGTGGGCGTGGGATCATCGTAAGGAGCCGTGCTCGCATCGGCGTATCCCCATCGGTGGTAGAGGGTGTGCAGATCCGTGCGGACGTTGACGATTTTCAAATCGCAGAATTTGCAACCGGATTCCCGAAAAGTTTTTTCCGCGGCGTTGACCAGCATGCGGCCGATGCCGGTTCCCTGACGCGACGGTTCGATCGACAACATTCCGAAGTAGCCGCGCTCACTGCGCATTTCCGTATATATGCAGCCGACGATATTCGGCGCATCCTCCGCGAGCAGAAATTCTCCTTTTTCCATCAAGCTGCGGACGGTTGCGGGATTCGTGCGGTCGCGTTCGATGAAGAATCGTTCGACAAGGAACGCGGTGTTGACCAGCCGGGCGATGGCGTCCGCATCGCCCGGTGTTGCGGTTCGCAAGGAAATCATCGGATCCGCGTATCATATCAACTTCAAGAGACAGTTTCCTTCCTTGCGTAAGCGGCCTGAGACAAACGCATTCCTTCAACTTGCCTCCCTCTATCTATGAGTGCCATGCAGCTTTGTGGATTGTGGAACCTCCTCGCCGTCGAGCGGGAATATAGAAGGGGTAGAGGGACGGAGGACGTTCCGGTGGTTAGGACGACATCGTTGTGAAGAGAGGAATCTTACAATGAACCTAAATCGCAAATGCCTTTGGATTTTGACTCTGTTGCTGGCCCTGCCGATGATGGCCGCCGGCGTTGCAGCCGCGCAATATCAGGGAGGCGGATACGGAGGAGGCCAGGGGGGAGGAGGCCGCCGCGGGCCAATGTCTCCCGATGACCAGCTGAAGAGAATGACCAAGGAGTTCAATCTGACGGCCAACCAGCAGACGAAGATCAAGCCGATTCTCGTGGACGAACAGAAAAAGATGGAAGACGTGAGAAACGATTCCAGCGTTGACCGGCAAACAATGCGCGGGAAAATGATGCAAATCCGCCAGGACAGCAACGATCAAGTTCGCGCGCTGCTCGACGACAAACAAAAGGAAAAGTTCGACAAGCAGGAGCAGGAACGGATGCAGAACCGAAGGGGCGGTCCAGGAGGGCCGGGCGGAGACAATCCATCCCCGCCGCAGAATTAGAGGAGGGTTTGGAATGAGTGGCGCATGCTTTAGCTTGCGGGGGTTCGTCCTTGCAAGTACCAGACCCCGCAAGCTAAAGCATGCGCCACGATAGGCAATTCAAAATCCGTATAGCCTGGCGGGATTCTCCACCAGGATGGTTTTGCGCTCGGTGGCGTCTGGAACCCATTGCGGCAGGAAATTTAGCACGCGGCCGTCATCGATTTGAAAGAATGGCGTGATCTCGGAATTGCTGCGGCCGGGCACAGGAAGTCCGGGGTGCGGCCAATCGCTGCCCCACAATATTCGCTCCGGGTTCGAGGCAACAAGGACACGGGCGAGTTGCGCAACATCCGGATAATCCGGCGCCTCTATCGAACTGCGATAGGGCGCGGAAATTTTCACGTAGGCTTTGCCCGTGCGAACCAAAGTCATTAGGGACGCGAAACCGGGCTGATCCCCGCCGAGCGCCGCTTGCATGCCTCCGAAGTGATCGAAGACCACCGGCATCGGCGCCGACGCAACCAGGTCCTTGATTCCCTCGATCACGGTTAGCCGCGCGTAAATTTGGATGTGCCATTTCCTGCCTTTGATTCGCTCCACCGCCGCTTGAAAACGCTTGCGGCCGATTTCGGGATCGGTCTGGCCGGCTGTCTCAAGATTCAGGCGGATGCCCCGGATGCCGGCTCGATCCATGTCGTCGAGCGCGGAATTCGGGGTCTTCTCATCAATCACCGCGACGCCGCGCGCGCGCGAGCCGAGCTGTTTCATGGCGTCCAGCACGCCCGCATTGTCGGCGCCATAGACAGTCGTTTGCACCACGATCACGCGGCTGATGTGCAGGGCTTTGTGCAGGGAGCGCAACTCCTCGACGGAAACGGGTTCCGGCGTGTATGGCCGCGAGGGCGAATAAGGAAAATGCTGCGGATCGAAAGTGTGCACGTGGCAATCGCAGGCGCCTTCGGGAACCGCGAAATTTACGGGAGTGGAGGGCTGCGAAGCGCTGGCAAAAACCGCGCTTGGCCTCCACGCCAGGGCGGCTGTTCCGGCAGTAACAGCGCCAAGCATCACTTCGCGGCGCGTGAACATGGGCAATCCTCCGAGTGAATTACTGCGAGAGTATAACTCGAAGTTGCAAGCAGTGTGTGGAGCATCGTGCGTCGGGAATTCTTTCAGATTTCTCAGGATATTTTCAATGTTGCGTTACGTTGCATCTGGTGCAAGGAGTTTAGTAGCGCAGGCTTCAGCCTGTGGGGGTTAGTCCTGGCAAGGCCCAAACCCCACAGGCTGAAGCCTGCGCTACTTGGTACAATCCACGAAACCGTATAACATCTTGTGCTCATCGAGAGTGACGGAAATGGCTTGCGGTGTGGAGGGAGCAATATGTCGGGATCTAGAATCGGCGTCTTTGCGGCAATCTGTGCGACGCTTTGCGTCGTGATCGTCCTTCCCGCGGCGCGCCCGGCCCGGCAGCCGGCTGCGCAAGCACTCGCGCCGCTGGCGAACGATCCCAAGGTGATCGAGGACCTCGTGTACGCCAACCGCATCCTGTACCAACAGGAGGTGCTGGACGGCTTCGGCCACGTAAGCGTGCGCAGCGACAAGGATCCCAGCCATTTCCTGATGTCGCGCAGTATGGCGCCGGCGCTGGTCACCTCAAACGACATCATGGAATATGACCGCGAGGGCGAGCCTGTGGACGCGCGCGGACGCAACTCTTATGTAGAGCGCTACATTCACTCGGCCATCTACCGCGTGCGGCCCGATGTAAAGGCCATCGTGCACAGCCACTCGCCGGACATCATTCCCTACAGCGTCACGGGCACAACTTTGCGACCGGTTTACCACGTCAGCGCGTTTCTCAGGCTGGGCGCGCCGATCTTTGACTCGCAGGAGGGATTTGGCGATACCGACATGCTGATCCGCGATAACAAGTTGGGCGACGCGCTGGCCAAGGTGCTGGGCAGCGGCGGCATCGCGCTCATTCGCGGCCATGGGTTTGTCGCGGTTGCAGATTCGATTCCCATTGCGGTGTACCGCGCGATTTACACGCAGTTGAACGCTCGCGTCCAGGCGGAAGGGATGAAGCTCGGCACGATCAAATATCTGACGCCCGGGGAAGCCGTCAAAGCCCAGGCCATCGTGGAAGCTACCGTCGGACGGCCGTGGGAATTGTGGAAGTCGCAAGCCGGAAAGATTCAGTAACGCCAAGATTTGTGATTCGATTTGGAGGGCCGGGCTTTAGAACTGGCGCGACAAAAGAGGATGCTTTGTGGGTCACGGCTTCGCAGGCCGCGGAAAAAGTACTTTATTTTTGTCATTCCGAGCGAAGCGAGGAATCTCTCTTCGATGTGGGCCCGTGAAAAGAAAGAGAGATTCCTCGCTTCGCTCGGCATGACAGAATTCTGGATGGGATTTTTTCCGCAGCTTGTTCAGCCGTGTCGGATCCGGCAAGAATTAACCCGGCTTTAGCCGCCGAAGTGGATCTAGCTTAGGCGATTGCTTCAGGGGCTAAAGCCCAGTTGTTCAGGCAATTCCATGTCGCGGCTGAAGCCGCGACCCGCAATGATCATTTGTGAAACAGATTTTGGTGTATTAAAAAATCCGGAAAGCGGAGAGCAGGCATCATACAAATGAATACCTACAAGATTGCAGTGATTCCCGGCGATGGCATTGGCAAGGAAGTCGTGCCCGAAGGATTGCGCGTGCTGGAAGCAGCGGGCAAGCGTTTCAAATTCAATTGCGCGTTCACGCATTTTGACTGGAGCTGCGAAACCTACGTCAAGACGGGAAAGATGATGCCCGACGACGGCCTCGCGCAGCTTCGCCCATTTGACGCGATTTTTTTGGGAGCGGTGGGCTATCCGGGCGTCCCCGATCACATTTCGCTTTGGGGGTTGCTCATTCCGATCCGCCGAACCTTCGAGCAGTACGTGAATCTGCGCCCGGTGCGCATGCTGAAGGGCGTCGAGTCCCCATTGAAGAACGCCAAGCCGGGCGAGATCGATTTCTATGTGGTGCGGGAAAACAATGAAGGCGAATATTCCAATATCGGCGGGCGCATCTTCGACGGCACCGATGAAGAGATGGCCATGCAGACGAACATCTTCACGCGCCGCGGCGTGGACCGCATCCTACGCTACGCTTTTGAGCTGGCGCGCAAACGCAAAAAACACGTCACGAGCGCCACGAAATCCAACGGCATCATTCACACCATGCCGTACTGGGACGAGCGCTTTGCCGCAATTTCCAAGGAATATCCAGACGTCCGCACCGATCAATTTCACATCGACATTCTCACGGCGCATTTCGTGCGCCGCCCGCAAATGTTTGATGTGGTGGTGGGATCGAACCTGTTTGGCGACATCCTTTCCGACCTGGGCCCCGCGGTGGTCGGCTCGATCGGCATCGCTGCCGGCGCGAATTTGAATCCGCCGAAAAAATATCCCTCCATGTTCGAGCCGGTGCACGGTTCCGCTCCGGACATCGCTGGGAAAGGCATCGCCAATCCGATCGGACAAATCTGGTCCGGCGCCATGATGCTGGCCCATTTCGGCGAAACCAAAGCCGCTGCCGCTATCGAGCGCGCGATCGAAATGGTTCTCACCAAGCCCAAATACCTGACACCCGATGTCGGCGGCAAGGCCACCACGCAAGTTGTGGGGAAGGCCATCGCCGATAATTTGGCTTAAGTGGCGCACGCTTCAGCTTGCGGGTTTTGATTGCGGCAGGGATGACCGTGCTCCTACCAACCCCCACAGGCTGAAGCCTGCGCTACTTCAAGCCCCCAATTCAATGGCCTTGCGGTGTCACAGAACTCCTACCTGCCCGGTCTTGATTGTTTAAATCCAATTTCGGGGTCTATCTGCCGTCGTGGGGCATCCAATTGGGAAGGGTATGGAAAGTAAAAACAGAGATCGCGCTCCGGAAGAAACGAATCCGCAAACCGGCGGGGACGCCGATCGGCTGGCCACTTTCAACCAGTATCGCAGACTGCTTTTTTCGGTCGCTTATCGAATGCTGGGGAGCGTGGCCGACGCCGAGGACATGCTCCAGGAAACGTTTATCCGCTGGCAGCAAGCGGCGAACGACGAAGTCCGGTCTCCGCGGGCGTTCCTTGTCACGGTGATCACCCGGCTGTGCATCAATCAATTGCAGTCGGCGCGTGTACGGCGGGAGCAGTATGTAGGCGAGTGGCTGCCGGAGCCGCTGGTAACCGATCCGGGAAGCGATCCGCTGGGGGTTTTGAAGGTCGATGAGTCGCTTTCCATGGCGTTTCTTCTGCTGCTGGAGCGGCTGAATCCGATGGAGCGCGCTGTGTTTCTGCTGCGCGAGGTGTTTGAGTACGAGTACGCGGAGATTGCCAGTGTTCTGGGGCAGAGCGAAGCCAACTGCAGGCAAATTTTGCGCAGGGCAAGGAAGCATGTCGGTGACATGCGCCGGCGTTTTGACGCCCCTGTCCGAGAGCACGAAGATTTACTGAAGCGATTTATTCAAGCGGTTCGCAAGGGCGAGCTAAAGGGGCTGGTCGATTTGCTTTCCAGCAATGTTGTACTTCATTCCGACGGCGGCGGCAAGGCCATCGCTTTGCCGAATGTAATTCATGGGGCGGAGGACGTCGCCCGAATCATTCTGGACCGGATGAGCACGGTCACGCCGAAGAATTTGGTAATCCGTTTGGCCCAAATCAATGGAGAACCCGGGTTTGTCAGCTATCTCAATGGGAAGCCTTTCTCCGCTCTCACATTGGACAGCGGCGAAAGATCAATCAAGGTAATTTACATCGTGACTAATCCCCAGAAACTTTCTCACCTGCCGGACCTGCCTTCGGCGCCGATGTAGTCCGCGGATCACATAACTACCAAAAAGTGAGCATAGGGATGGTTTGCGTAGCGCAGGCTTCAGCCTGTGGGGTTTGTTACAGCCCTGTCCAAAACCCGCAGGCTGAAGCCCGCGCTACTGGAGCGCTGTCACAAATTGCGGGTCTGCGCGGTCTTCTCTTCAGCAACGTATGGGAGGAGAAAACATAATGAAACTACTTGTACTGGGCGCAACGGGAGGCATCGGGCAGGAAATTGTGCGTCAGGCGGCGGAACGCAATCACCAGGTGACGGCGTTTGTGCGCGCGCCGGAAGGGCTCAAGTCGATTGGCGCGCGTTTCGGAGTCATTCAAGGAGATCCGCTCAGCAGTGGGGAATTGGCGCGCGCGATTGAAGATCAGGACGCGATTCTGTCCGGGTTCGGTCCTCGAGTGCCGATCGCGAAAACGGATTCGACCTTGCTTCACCGCTTCGGGGTCGCGCTGTCGGAAGCCATGCGGAAGGTGGGAATCCAGCGCGCCGTCATTGTTTCCACCGCGTTCCTGTTCAGGGACTCAATCATTCCGCCGACAAATCTCGTGGGGCGGCTATTTTTTCCCAACATGGTCGCCGACGCGTCGGAGATGGAGTCGTTCTTTCAGAAGAGCGGACTGGACTGGACGCTGGTGCGCCCGCCGAGGCTTACCAACCAGCCGCGCCGCAACAAGTATCGCGTGCGGGAAGGCCACCTGCCTGGTTTTGGGTTCACCATTTCGCGCGCGGATGTGGCCGCGTTCATGATCAAGGCTGCAGAAAACCGCGCATTCGTTCAGCAAGTTGTGGGAATCAGCAATTAGGGCGTCAGAGGCTAACAGCGATTTTGTTGAGTCTCGTGACGGCGTGGCTGAACAGGCCGCGGAAAAAGCCCTCCAGAATTTTGTCATTCCAAGGGAAGCGAGGAATCTCTCTTTTCCTCGGTTTGGTCTTGACACTTTTTTGGGCGCCGCGAATGCCGGGCGCTGATGGCCCGCGCCGAATTGCAGCAGTGAGCGTTAAACGGCCAGGGGACGGCGGGCCACAATTTCGGCGCCGGCGCGGTGATGGGCTGAATCGGTTGGTTCTCCCTCATGGCGATGAAGAATTTCCCATCCGGCGACATATCGTTCCAGCTGGCCGGGCCGCAAGCGGTGCGGGCTGCTTTCTTCACCGGGCTCGGTCAGGTGCACGATGGAGATGAGGATGCCGCCGGGGACGACCCCGCGCTTGGCGTGCTCGAAAAGGTTGCGCTGCAGGTAGTAGCACATCGCAACGAGGTCCCACCCGGATGGCTCGATCTCGAATTCGTCTTTTTCAAGATCGGCGACGAGCGCATTGATCTTCAGGCCACGTTCCTCCGCGCGAATTTGCAGAATTTCGATAGCTGCATCGGCCGCGTCGACAGCCGTGACTTCCCAGCCGTGATCCGCAAGCCAGAGAGCATTTCGTCCCGCTCCGCAAGCAAGGTCGAGGGCCTTGCCGGGCGGCAGTTGGGCCGCGGTTTTGACGAGGAGGGGCGTGGGCGCGGCGTCCAAGTCTTCCGCGGGGCGCTCGCGAAGGCGGTAGCGTTTATTCCAATCGTGAACTTCCATGGCGTGCACCGCTTCGATATTGTAGCTCGCCTCTTCAGAGGCGAGGATTTTTCGTTAATGGTAAAAAGGCCACGCCACTGAAGAGACGGGCTACACAAGTCTGCAGCTCAATTTCATACTCAAAATTGCCGGCAAGATGCCGGCGCTGCCCGGAAGGATTGCTAGGAACGGCGCGCCTTCTGGAAGTATAATCGGCCAATCCGTTATTTGAATCGGGAGTGGACAGGAGACACGCGATGCGCGCACGCACACGATGGCTGGTGATGGCGATCCTGGCAGTTTCCGCATTCGGACTTAGCAAAGTGGTTCCGGCAAAAATGGGGACCATGAAAGCTTACGTCACGAACAGCCTGGGCGATGACATTACCGTGATCGACCTCGGCACGCTCAAAGCTACCGCGACGATCAAAGTCGGCAAGCGCGTTCACGGCGTGTGCGCCCCGGCGGATGGACAGAAGCTCTTCACCACCATCGAATCGGAGCGAGCTCTGAAGGTGATCGACACGGCAACCGGCGAAGTGACCGCGACGATTGCCCTGCCCGGCATGCCCAACCAGTGCGCTTCGACGCCTGACGGCCACTACGTGGCGGTCCCCATTCGCAGCGGAGATAGCGTCGCAATTATCGATATCCCCATGGGAAAAATTGTCAAAGTGTTGCCGGTAAGCAAGCCGCACAACGCCTACAACACGGGACGCAATGACGTCATGTACATTTCTTCCATGGGCGACAATCAGATCAACCGCATCGACCTGAAAACGATGGAGTACACGGACAAGATTCCGACCGGCGGCATTCCGCGGCCGTATGCGGTGACCAAGGATGAAAAAACTTTGTACGTGGCGCTCTCCGATTTTCACGGCTTTGAAATCGTGAACATTCCGGACAAAAAGTCCATCGCGCGCGTGGATCTTCCGCCCGCGCCTCCCGCGGACTGCGAGCTCGAGCCGCACACGGAGACGCACGGTTTGGCGCTCACCCCGAACGGCAAGGAACTCTGGGTCACCAGCCTTTCCGACGGCGGGGTCTATGTGTATGACATCGCCACGAAAAAGTTTTCCAAGGAAATTTCAACCGGGATGTGCCCGAACTGGATCGCGTTCACTCCGGACGGCAAGTACGCGACGGTCAGCAATAGCGGCAGCAACAGCACGTCCATCATCGACACAAAAACGCAGCAGGTGGCCGCCAGCGTGAAAGTCGGCGAAGGGCCCAAGAGGCTGCTGGCCATGGTTGTACCGGCTTCGTAGTCGGTGTCGTCTTTTGTAGGACGGGCTTCAGCCTGTCTGGTTCTGATTTTGCACGAAGAAAAAAAGCAGACAGGCTGAAGCCTGTCCTACTTCTCGCCAATGCGCAAACAACAAAAACAATTCATACTGGTCCTGATCGCGGGATTTCTCGCACTGGGGACGAACCGGGAGAACGCCATGGCACAAGACCGCGGGCAGGGCCGCTCGATGGTGATCTCGCAGACGGGAATTGTGGCCACGGAATCGCCGCTGGCCTCGAAAGCGGGCGGCGCGATTCTGGAGCGCGGCGGCAACGCGGTGGACGCGGCGATTGCGGCGCACGCAGTGATGACCGTTGTTGCGCCGATGTGGAACGGCATTGGCGGAGATCTGTTCGCGATTGTGTACGACGCGAAGAGCGGAAAATATTACGGCTTGAACGCCAGCGGCTGGGCTCCCGCCGCGCAGTCCGTCGAGCGGCTCCGCGAGAAGGGGCTGCGCGAGATGCCGGGGCGCGGGATCGAACCCGTCACCGTTCCGGGGTCCGTCGATGGATGGCAAAAACTTCTTGACCGCTTCGGCAAAAAGAAAATGAATGAGGTGCTGGCCCCGGCGATTCAAGTAGCCGAGGACGGTTATTCCGTGACCGAGTGGATCGCGCAGCACTTCGCGTCGAATGTGGATCTGCTGCGCGACAGCGAGGCGGCGGCCCACACGTACTTGATTTCGGACCGGGCGCCGCGGCTGGGCGAAGTGGTTCGCAATCCCGATCTGGCCTGGTCGCTGCGGCAAATTGCGCAGGGCGGGCGCGACGCTTTCTATCGCGGAGAAATTACCAAACGCATCCTGGCGCTTTCCGCGCGGCACGGCGGAGCGCTCACGGCGAAAGATTTTTCCGATTATTCGAGCGAATGGGTCGAGCCGATCTCAACGACCTACCGCGGCTGGACGGTTTACGAAATGCCGCCCAACTCACAGGGCATCGCCGCGCTCGAAATGCTCAATCTCATGGAGCAGTTTGACCTGCATTCGTACGGGCTCAATTCAGCGCGGGCGTTGCACGTGCAGATCGAGGCGAAGAAACTGGCCTATGCCGACCTGCTTCGCTACATTGGCGATCCCAAACAGTCCAAGCCTCCCGTGAGCGGAATGCTATCGAAACCATACGCCGCCGAACGCGCCAAGTTGATTGACATGGAACACGCCAATTGCGAGGCCGGGCCGGGGACGCCCGTTCCCAGCGCGGGCGATACGATTTACTTGAGCGTTGTCGATCGCGACGGCAACATGGTTTCGTTCATCGAATCTAACTACGCGGAATTCGGTTCGGGGCTCGTCGCCGACGGCACCGGTTTTGTTTTGCACGACCGCGGGGCGCTGTTCAGCCTGGACCCTGCATCGCCGAACGCCATTGCTGGCCACAAGCGGCCGCTGCACACGATCATTCCGGCGTTCATGGAGAAGGACCAGATTCGAATTGCGTTCGGGATCATGGCCGGATGGAACCAGGCCCAGGCCCACGCCCAATTCGTCTCGCACGTTGTGGATTTCAACCAGAATATTCAGGCGGCGCTCGAGACGGCGCGATTCACGAAGCCCACTTTCAACGGCTGCGACGTGCTGCTGGAGAACCGCTTGCCCGGCAATGTGAAAGGCGAGCTGGAAGCGAAGGGCCACAAGCTCTCGATGCACAACGGTTTTTCAGATGCGTTCGGCGGCGGGCAGGCGGTGATGCGCGATTACGCAAGCGGAGTGAACTACGGCGCGTCCGACCCGCGCAAAGACGGCGCAGCCATTCCGGAATTGACCATCAAGAATTGGCAGGAAAAGTAGGATAGGCTTCAGCCTGTCGGTTTTCGTAACGATCGGCAACCCTGAAACAGAGCAAGAGAGCCTGGAAGATCCCAACCCCAAACCCGACAGGCTGAAACCCGTCCTACGTGTGCGTCGCGGATTTCGCTGCTTCGCGCCCCGCAATGCGTCCGAAGGTTAAGGATTTGGCCAGGCCATGCTGGTTAAATCCGCCCGACGTTTCTCCTGCGCAATAAAGACCCGGAACCGCTTTCCCCCACAAATCGATCACCTCCGCCCTGGCACTGATGCGCAAGCCGGAAAGGCAATCGTGAATGCAGGGCGTGGACCATGCGGCGTAAAAAGGCGGCGTTTGAATTTTGTGCAGGGGCACCGGCTTGCCGAAGTCCTCGTCTTTTCCTTTGTCAACGAAGGAATTGTAGCGGGCGACGGTGGCCTCAAGCGTCGCGGAAGGCATGGGCTCCTTCTGATATTTGCTGACAATTTTGCTAGTGAGTTCCCGCACCGTGTTGGCGCTAAAAAACCAGCCGTCGGGATCCACGAACGGCGGGGCCACGGTCCAGTTCTCGCGTTTCACGGCGTCGGCGTCAAAGATGGCCCAGATCGGCCCGCCTCCCTCGGCCTTCGCGCCGCTCTGTTCCAGGCACGGATTCCACCAGTCAAATCCGGTCGCAAATTCGTTCACGAATCTCCGGCCAAATTGATTGACCTGGATGAGATTCTGATAGTCCGCCACCTGCAGGCCGATGCCGCGGGAGATGCCCTTGACGGGACTATTTTTTATATTTTCATTGCGTCTTCCCCCGCCCTGCGGGTAGCCATACTGGTTGCCGATCACGTAAGGCTTCTCAAAAATGTGCGACCGGGCTCGCGTCTCGACCGTTTGGCAGCCCGCTCCCCAGAGCGATGCGCCAACCTGCATGGCGGCGATTTCTCCGTCACCGGATTGCCGCGAATAGGGCTCTCCCACCACTTGATATTCCTCGGTCAGGCGCGGATCGAAAATTCTGCGGAAATTTACGTTGCTGGTGTGCCCGCCCGTGCTCAGGACCACGCCGCGTCTGGCCTGGATATTCAATGTC
>Ga0210401_10001126_pt1 | contig 31462 bp, 26 predicted proteins | sample IncBWH32MmetaG_FD_150866 | JGI IMG/M metagenome (GOLD analysis project Ga0210401, IMG submission 150866) | Forest soil microbial communities from Barre Woods Harvard Forest LTER site, Petersham, Massachusetts, United States - Inc-BW-H-32-M | ecosystem: Environmental > Terrestrial > Soil >...
CGTCGATGCAGAGAAGAAAGAAAACGAAAGAAAACAAAAGAGAAAAACTCTTTTAAGTGAAAAGAAAGAAGTGCGCTCAAAAAAAGCTTGACGGAGTCAGCATTGTTAGAGATGTCCGATTTGCGCGGTGGCCTTATAGCACCGCTCTCATCAGCGGCATGGTCTGGTCATGTTGGCACTTTCCTCTCTTAATCTGGGGGGATTACAACAACGGAACGCCCACGTGGTACGGCTTGACCTGCTTCACCGTCCTCGTTTTGTCCATCTCGTTTGTATTCGCGTGGATGAGGCTGAAATCTGGAAGTCTCTGGACCGCGGCCATACTTCACGCGAGCCACAATCTCTACATTCAAGCCATTTTTACTCCACTTACTCGCAACACCGGAAAGACAGCTTGGTTTATTGACGAATTCGGTGCGATTCTGCCGATCGTTGCATTCGGGTTTGGAGTCTATTTCTGGCGCAGACGAAACGAGCTGAGTCGGCCTTCTCCAGTCTAGAAACGTGTCAAACCACCACATCGCCGTTCCGGAAACAGAACAAGACTCGGAACATGGCCTAAATTGAGTCGACGAGTTGAGCTGGCAGCGTTAATCAGGCGCTGGATTTAATCAGGCAGTGAGCAACTATATCGTAACACGATACATCTAAAGAGAGTAGGCGGTTAAGAGTGCTTCGCACCCAACCTCGTTCGAGCTGCTTCTGATCTCCGCCTGCGAACCTCCGCTAAGCTGCGCGCATGTTCTTCCATGGCCCTCCAGGTTCGCTGGGAAGAAGGGAGTAGTGCCATGCGCCGTCCCTATTTTGGTCCTCCGCCCTGGAACCTGATCTCACCCGATCTCGATCACAAAACCAGTTTTCAGCGCTGGAACCTCGTGATCATCCTGATCCTCGGCTTTGTCGTTCTCGGTATCTACGTCGCGACCATCGGCTCAGAACTCATGAATCAAGGTTCCCCTACAACCAGTCACATTCCGTCCCGTCCGCCTCAGCCTGCTCACGGGTTGTAACGCGGTTCCTGGGGAGTCACATAACCGGGCGTTGTTATGGAATCATGTTTCCGATTTCAGAACGCTTTGTTCTGTTCTCGGAACGGCATAGACCCTACCCTTGCATCCTTTTTGTACACTGCACCCCACTATGGCAAATTCTCTCTCCGTCGCTGGGGCAAACTCTAAGTAAGAGGAACCCGGCGGCCGGTTTTTGGGGCGGACTCTGGCACGGGATCATCGCTCCGATCACATTTATCGTTAGCTTGTTCGCAACTGGCGTGAGCATCTACGAACAATAACGGTCGTTGGTATGAGTTTGGATTCATGCTGGGAATTGGTGCTTACGCTGGAAACGAAGAAGTGCGTAGCGGCCTTAGATAAGAGTATCAGCGCAGCACGCAAGAATCTTCCCTATTGCCGGATCGAGTCGCTTCCCGTCTCGCCAACTCCTGGTAGGTCGGATAACCTTACAAGTGGTTTCAGATTCCGGTGGTGGAGAGGCCGTCGCGGGATGATTCGCCTAGACGGTCTCCAGCCCGATTCCTCCCTCCTACTCGAACCGAGCAAGGATGATACTTAACTTGCGACCGGACGCTACTCATCATCGGGATCGGTGGGAGGACGCTTGTCGTTGATGAAGTAGGTGGCCTTGAGCGCCGCGGGGATCGCGCGGAAAGTGACGGGCGAATGGGTGAGGTTGAAACAATCGGAGAGGTCGTCGGCTGGAGTGTCTGCGTACCCGAGCGAGGGCAGGTTGTAAGTGTTCTCTATGAATTTTAGGATGCTGCCAAAGTCGTGCGTGGTGTGAGAAATATAGGCGGTCTTGGCGTACGGTGAAACAACTATCAGGGGAACGCGGAAGCCGTAAACATACCCTGACCCCCAACTCACTCCGTCGTCGATGACCTTGGGGGCGACGTGATCGTACCAGCCTCCCCAATCGTCCCACGTGATGATGATGGCGGTGTTTGCCCAATACGAACTATTCCCAATCGCGTTGACAATCGCGGATACCCAGGAAGGCCCACTGCCGTCGTTGGCTACGGCGTGATCGGAACTGAGGCCATTGGGAATGACCCAGCTCACTTGCGCGAGTTGGCCGTTGGCGATGTCCACCAGCACTTGCGATTGTGGGATTTTCACGTTGTTTGTCCAGTCCGGCCCAGTGCACGTGAGCGTGCCGTTGACGGTCTGTTGCTGGCACATATGCTGGATAGCGTCGGGTCCGGTCCAGATGGAACCGGGCGAAGGGGCGTAGTAGCGCCAGGTCACACCCTTGGTATTCAGGAGGTCGGTCAACGTGGGATGCTCGAAGCAAGGATACTGCGGCGGCGCGTTGGTTTCGCTCCCTTTAGGATCGATCATCTTGACCCTATTCGTCAGGGGAGCGATGCATCCTGCAGGGCTCTGGGTCGGGTTTTCGGCGGCGAAAAGATTGCTACCAGTGGTTGGAGCCGAAGTTCCCGAGATGATAAACTGGTGAGCCGGAAAGCTTGGGCCTTCATTGGTCTGAAACATGCGGTCGCCAAACGTGTACTGCTCGGCCAACGCGAAGTAGGGCTGAACGTCGGCTGGCTTGACGTACATGTATTGCGGATTGGGATGAGCGTTCGGGGGGCAATTGGCGGCCGGAGAGCAGGGGATCAGATTCGCCCCGTCCATCTTACCGCCGTCGTACATGGAAACGAAAGCAGCATTGGCGTGGCTGAGATCGTAGTTTTGGGGGTTGGAGCCTGTTGTGCCAAGGTCGATGGGGCTGAGCGGAATGGTCTGGCCCGTCGAATTCAAGCCGCTACTGGCAATGTCGGCGCCCCGGGATATCAAAACAGGATCTTGAAACAGATTATCTGGGGTACGGTTCTCTTGAAAGATGACAACGATATGCTGGAACACTGCCGCCGTTGTCAGACTCAGCGTCTGAGAGCCGTTGCTGGGAGCCAAACTCTTGGTGTCGTTACCGGCGACGGCGATGGTGTAGTTGCCACCGGGCGTGCTGCTCGACGTAGATACCGTCAGCGTGGAGGTGCCTGGAGCGGCCCCGCTGATCGTCACGGCCGACGCACTGAAGGAACAAGTGGGAGCCGGAGTGCCACCGCTGATCATGCTGCACGAAAGATTGACGCTGCCCGTATAACCATTTGCAGGAGTCACCGTGATGATTGAGGTGGATGTGTTTCCGGCAGTGACGGACTCTGGATTCAAAGACGTGGCACTGAGCGTATAGCTAGGCTGGCCCGTTGGCCCAGTTGACGAACCTGAGTTGCAACCGCTTAGGCAGAGTAGAAGTGTGGTCCAGCTGAGGAATGCACCGTGGACCAATAAGGGACGAATGGGATTCATAGAAGGACCTCCTCGCAATTGCCGGATTGTACTTCGCTGAATATCAACACGGTTTGCGATGAATTGACTCGGACAAAACACACTTTTTCCCAGTCCCATCTCGCCAAGTCAGCCATGTCTTGGGCCCCTCGCAGCCTAGTTTCCGATTACCGCGGTGCATTCAACAGGTCGATGCAACACCATCTGATATAAATCTGCTCTTCAAAGATGGTGTTTATGGCCCACGGGAACGGGTAAGGTTTTCTGCGGTACAACAGACGGACCTATGGTGCCGTTGGAAAGCGGGGCAGTCGTTGCACACGATTGGGCGAGCCTTCGGCAAGCCGCAATCGCGTTGATCGTCCAAGTGGATTACTTCCGAGCGCGCGTTTGACGTCCAATATGATCTATCCGAAGAAATCTCTTGGCCGTCTCTCAATTAAATACGCAGCCCGATCGCGTACACTACCATCGGATTGTCACGGAGAAACCTTGCCTTCATTCGAATCGAGCGTGGTCTCCACGGAGTGGCCGCTGTTGCTCGAGTGCGCCTCTCCGCACCCTGATCTGGGCCACATCACTGAGCTTGTCCTCTCAGCGGACGGCGCTCGGCTGCTCGCCCTTGCGGAAGATCACGGAGTCCTCGGCCATCTCGCCGCGCGCCTGCGTGGGTTGAAAACAAGCTTTATCCCGCCGGAAACCATGCAAGCGCTCCTCGAACGCCAGCGCGCACAGATTTTCTTTTCCTTGCGAATGTCAGCGGAACTCTTTCGCCTCCTGGATCTGTTTGCCACGGAGAAAATCGAAGCGCTAGTCGTGAAAGGGCCGGTGCTCGCGATTCAGGCTTACAGTGATCCCGCTATGCGTAGCTATGGCGACCTCGATCTTCTCGTTCGCCAGCGCGACATTCGTCGCGCCACGCAATTGATGATCGCCTCTGGTTACCGTGCGCAAGTTTCTCTTAGCGCCATCGACGCCGGCAAAATCCCAGGCCAATATCTTTTCAGTCGGTCGGAGTCGCAATTGCTCGTGGAACTCCACAACGATTTCACGCTGCGCTATTTTCCACGCCGGCTCCCGATCGAGAAATTCTTCGCGCGTCAAATTCGCGTGCCGCTCGATGCTCGCGAAGCTCCAGCGCTTTGCGTCGAAGATGAGTTGGTCCTGATTTGCATCCACGGTGCAAAACATTTATGGGAGCGTCTGATCTGGATTGCCGATGTCGCCGCGTTAGTCACCCGGCAAACCAGCCTCGATTGGGAGCGTGTCACTGCGTCTGCAGAAGAAGTAGGAGCGGAGCGCATGCTGCACACTGGGCTGCGCCTCGCAACGGATCTGCTCAAGACGCAACTGCCCGACAAGGTGTTGACACGGGTGAGAAGGGATACGGTCGCTACACGTCTCGCCGGCCAGGTTCCAGAATGGCTTCCTGACGCGGGCGAAGCGCCGCCGGGCCTTTTCGAACGCGCTGTATTTCGCTTGCGGATGCGCGGTGGCCTGCTTGCGGCCCCAGCCTATTTGCTGCGCCTCTTGCTATTACCCACCGAGGAAGATTGGGAAAGCGGCTCCGAAGAAAAACACAGCTGGCTTCCCGCCGCCCTCCGCCGCCCATTCCGGCTCGCGCGCAAATACCGCCGCGAGGACAAATTCAGAAGCGAGTAAGCTAATCGTAAGTTGTTGATCCGTCTGCCCTTTTCCTATTTCGGAGTACACGATTCTAGCTGGTTTTTGGCGGCATTTGTTCCCAAGTTTTTCGATTGCACCCTTCTGATGAGACAGTTTTTGATTGGCACACTTGCCACATTCAGGCTCTACATCTCCCAAATCCTTGCACGCCTAAATAGACTAGCAAATTGTTCGTAAAGCAGCTGCGATCTTCGGCTGGTGCCCACGGGACTCTCGAAAAAACGTCCACTAGGCGCTTGGCAAGAAGCCACTTGCGCGGATCACCTCTACCGCTTCGAAGCGATCATCGGCGTCAACCTGTTTCATGATGCGGTGAACGTGATTCTTCACTGTGAACTCAGATAGATGTAAGTTTGCTGCGATCTCCTTATTGCTTAGACCCCGTGCAACCAGGCCCAACAGCTCGAGTTGTCGGTAGGTCAACATGCACCTGGCGTGATCTCGACGGTCAGAAACCTTTGGCCTCTGCCTATATTCGCGCGCGAGATGTTGAATGAGGGTCTTGCAGAGTCTTGGTGGACATGCCGCCTCTCCCTGCGCCACCCCTCGGACGGCGGAGATGATTTCAGCGGTTGAGGCATCCTTCAGCATATAACCACTGACTCCGAGACAAGCGCATTTCAGGAAGAGATCAGGGTCTTCATCCATTCCAAAAAGGATGACCTTGATCTGAGGAATGTGCTCGAAGAGTTCGCTAACGATGTGAGTGTCGCGCCCAGAAATCAAACAATCCATGAGAACTATCTCACAATTAGAAGTGTAAATTTCTTCCCGCGCGGATGCGGTGGCCCGACTGAAGCAGACGACACCGATGCCTGCGCGTTTCTGTAGGACACGCGCTAGGGTCTCCCGAAGAAGGCGATTTTCTGCTATGAGGAATACATTAATGCCCGAACAACTTGATTCGGTCTCGTTCCGTTCCATGGCATTGGGGACTCCGTTTCCCATAGATTTCAGACGCGGCTCAAACTTAACCTGATCGTCCACTCGGGGAGAGTAGTCGGGTGGAATTGGCGCATTCTAAGAGCCGGTCACGTAGTTTGTCAAGTAACATGCATGGGACTTCAATAGTCGCGTGGTCTAGAGTTCAAGATAGCGTCGTATCTTGTTGACACTGGGTTCCGTTGAGTGCCTCATGTTTTTCCTAAGAAAAAGTGATTCGGAGCGGGAAATAGTCCCCCTCAATGGATGGATGCGATTGGTACTTCGTTAGTGCTTGGCCCTACAGGTCCGAGCCTTCCGGATTGGTTCTTTTCGTGCCCGCTTAATACCTTCCATAGTCTCCAGACGTGCCTTTCTCATTCGTGCCTGTAGTTCCTCAGCTGAACTCCGGCTCTGGAACTGAATTGAGTCCAAGTTGAGCCTTCCATTTTAAATGGTATCGCTGATACTCGCGTCTCCAGTCCACAAGGTACGGGAGAAAGCCATGGACAAAGCGATTCGCATACTAGTGGCTAATCGGCCAAAGCTCATGCGGGAATTGCTTCTCGGCACGCTGGCAGATCAGCCTTGGATAGAAATCATTGGAGAAGTCACCGATGATTCTGAGATTTCGGAACTTGTGCATCGGACCGCGCCGGATTTGCTTGTAATCGCCACCGATGGGCCGGGAAAGCGGCCCCCGATTTGCGACTTGTTATTACAAGTGCACCCCGATCTTCGTATTATCGCCGTGGCGCCCCTGCAAAACTACAGCGTCTGTTATTGGGCTTCGCTTGATATTCATTGCGATGACATTGAGCCTTCCGAGGAAGGCTTTCTGAGTGCCGTTCGAAGCGCGGCAGAAAACACCACAAAGCGCAGTGGTGTGATCTGAAGTGAGAGTAATGGCCATGTTACCCAACAGAAGGCACACAGGAATATTAGTATTCATCGCTGCGCTAGTCTCTTGCTCCTCCATAAGGGCCCAAGAAAATAACCCGAGAAGTATCCCCCGCGATGAGACCCATTCGATTCGAACGCCCGAACAATCTGACCTTGCCAAGGACAATTTTGGGCGTGTAGCAGCATCCGCGATTCAGCTCCAGGCGGTGTTGGTGAAGGACGCCGGACTTCTTGTGGAACTCAAGCGATGGGTAGCCAAAGAAGCGACGGACAACGGACAAATCGTTGAGGATTCCTCACTCACGGATCAGGCAATATTCGAACGCCTGGATCGTGATATTGCATTTCGGTCAGTGGCGACGCGGCTGGTTCAGCGATACGGCTATCTGTTACCCAGCCTTAATCCAGACTCGGCTATTGGCAAAGAACAAGAGCTCGTATTGAAAGAGCGGGCTCGCCGGTTGGTGCAGATCGAATCTCAAGAAGATTCTCAATCACTACTACCCAGAGGATCGGGGGAGAATCAAGGTCAGAGAATCGAACGCGCTTCCTGCGATCCGCGACAACAAGACAATTGCGTTGAACCTCCCACCACGCTCGGTCGTCAGGGGGGCTCTCGTCCAGAGGAGACGCCTGGGACGGAACCAGGTGTTCCCGACTTGCCGCAGCAGGCACCTCCTGCAAGCACGGCGCGGACTCTGCGAGCTGGTGCCGGACGCGAAGAGCTCGACTTACCAGATTCCTCCGGCGCAACTCAGAACATGACGTTAGTGTCGGATTCTTCGCGACGGCCGCAAGATGCGTTAAGCGGAGGGCTACCTCCGAGCACCGTCGACGGCACAGTGAATCCCTTGAGAACGGATAACTTAGGCAGTATTTCTCCGCTTGCGGCAGATCGACGCGCGGATGCGGCAATGGCCGCCGGTAAACAAGTCAACCGCACGGTGCGGTTGACCGGCGAACGCACTGCAACCATGGGAATAGAGAAGGAACTTGCGCCCGTGGAAATGGTCCATAAGCGAAACCCCTATGCGGACATTCCCTCGCTCTACGACATGTACGTTCAAGCCGCTTCGCGCGATCGCGATCCAGAACGATTTGGACTGAGTCTTTTCCGGAACGGGACAAGACAGCTGGATGCCATTCCGATGGATCTGCCGGTTGGACCCGATTATGTAGTGGGGCCCGGAGATGGTTTGGCAATCGATCTTTGGGGCGGTGTTTCACAGCGGATGGTGCGCGTTGTGGACCGCGAAGGTCGAATCAACTTGCCAGAAGCGGGTCCGCTGCTTGTGAGTGGCCGCACGCTAGCTGAGGTACAGGGGGCAGTTCAGCAGGTGCTCCGAACACAGTTCCGGGATACCTCTGCGGACGTTTCGCTGTCGAGACTCCGCACGATTCGAGTCTACGTTGTGGGGGATGTTGCCGAGCCCGGTGCCTACGACATTAGTTCCCTCTCGACACCACTCAATGCTTTGTTTGCAGCCGGAGGCGTGACCTCGCGGGGTTCTCTACGCGCGCTGAAACACTATCGCGGCAAGCAGCTGATTGAAGTCGTGGATACCTATGATCTCTTGCTACGCGGCGTAGGCACAGATTTGAAAAGACTGGAGAACGGCGACTCTCTGGTCATCGCTCCCCTGGGTGCACAGATAACCGTAAGTGGGATGGTCCGGCGTCCAGCGGTCTATGAGTTGCGAGGCGAAACCACGCTCTTTGACACACTTGAGCTGGCTGGGGGAATTCTGCCTGCGGCGACGCTACAGCACATCGAAGTGCAGCGACTTGAGGCGCATGAAAAGCGCACCATGCTCAGTCTCGACATTTCGCCGAACGATGATGCCGATGCTCTAATGAAGCAGCTGAGCGCCTTCAAGATTCAAGACGGCGATCAAATCCACATTTTCCCGATTGCTCCTTACAACGAGATGGCGATCTACCTTCAAGGTCATGTGCTCAGGCCCGGCCGATATTCCTACAAAGATGGAATGAAGCTCACGGATCTCATCGTGTCATACAAGGATTTGCTGCCCGAACCCGCGGGCAAGTACGCAGAAATTGTGCGCCTCAATCCTCCGGACTACCGGCCAAGCGTGGAGAGCTTTGATCTTTCCGCAGCGCTGGCCAATCCTGCGGCGGCGCCAAAGTTGCAGCCACTCGACACGGTCCGTATCTTCAGCCGCTACGATTTTGAACCAGCGCCCACCGTTTGGGTTGGTGGTGAAGTACGCCAGCCGGGCAAGTACCGCACATCAGGTCAAGCACATCTCCGCGACGCGATCTATCTCGCTGGCGGAATTTCGCCCGACGCGGCGCTTAATACCGCACAGCTATTCAGAACACAACCCGATGGAACGATGAAAATCTTCAGCGTGAATTTGGGGGATGCGCTGGAGGGGAATCCCATAGACAACTTGGTGCTCCAGCCACGCGACAGAATCTTGGTGCATCGTAATGCGGCCAATGCGGATCCCCCCACTGTTTATGTAAAAGGCGAAGTTGCCAAACCGGGCCGCTATCCTTTGACAACCAATATGCGCGTGGGAGATCTGGTCCGCGTTGCCGGTGGTCTTAAAAGAAGCGCGGACTCCGAAGATGCCGACCTCACGCGATATGCAGAGGGCGATCTGCCGCAGTCTGCCACAAAGAGCATGGACGTCAAACTCTTGGAGGCGATGAATGGCGAAACCAATGAGGACATTCCCCTGCACCTCGGAGACGTACTGACCATCCGGCAAACTCCTGGATGGAATGACATCGGAGCGCTGGTGGCTGTGAAGGGAGAAGTGCAGCATCCGGGATCTTACGGGATTAAACCAGGCGAGCATCTCAGCTCTGTGCTCACTAGAGCCGGGGGATTCGGTTCCCAAGCCTATCCCTACGGAGCGGTGTTGATGCGCCGCGAAGTGCTCGAGCTGGAGATGAAGTCTCATATGGAGCTGGTGCAACGTGTGAAAGCCGAGCAAGTAACGCTCAAGGCGTTGCCGGAAACAGATGCAGACCAGAAGAATGCCAAGTTGACTGCAATCGGTCAGACAGAATCAACACTCGCTCAACTGCAAGCTAGTGCCCCGATCGGTCGCGTCGTGATCCATATCCAACCGGATATGAAGGCTTGGCAAAACACGGCGGCAGATGTGACGGTTCGCGATGGCGACGTCCTCTTTGTTCCTAAAAAAGCAGGCTACGTAATGGTGAACGGCCAAGTCTTCAATCCAACGGCAATCAGTTATCGGCCCGGCCACAGCGCCAAGTGGTACCTAAGCCAGGCAGGTGGATTTACACAGCTGGCGGACAAGAAGGCCGCGTTCGTGGTCCGCGCCGACGGCTCTGTGATCGCCGCGAACAACAACAGTGGCGGATTTTGGGGGGGCGAACCAATGAGCGCAACTTTACGAGCAGGGGATTCGATTGTCGTGCCCGAAAAAGCGCCCAAGATCGGAGGTCGTAACTGGGCGTTGATTATGCAGTCGGCTCAACTCGCGTCATCTGTTGCCCTCGCGGTGGCCTATATCCATCCGTGAAGAAGGACATATTCGATGCGGGTAGGGGCCATCATTCGGGCGATCGGTTGGGTGGGAGTGGGCGTAGCGATAGCAGCAGCCTCTTCTTGGGCCGCATCTCCGCCTCAAACAGAGCAACAGCAGGGATCAACTGAAACGCAGAGTAGTCCGAAGCCTGAAAAGAGAAAAATGAAACGGCCGAAACCGATTGCAGAGGTTGAGGATCAGGAGCCCATTCCAACCGCAGAACACGGCTGGAAAGACTTGGGACACGATTTTCTCCAAGACCAGACACAGATATGGACAAGTCCCGCCAAAATCCGAGTATCAGATGCGCAATGGCTGGTGCCTCTGAGTGGAATCACGGCAGGTTTTTTCGTGACGGACAGCACCTACAACGCCCATCTTTCTCACAGTCCAAGCACGATTAGCCGATACACGAATCTCTCGAACGCCAGCGTGGGAGCACTCATCGGAGGCGCAGGAGGGATGTGGCTGTTGAGCCACGCTACGCACAACGCGCACTGGCGCGAGACCGGATTCCTTGCTGGTGAAGCGGCGTTGAACAGTCTAGCGGTGGTTGAAGCATTGAAGTATCCGTTGGGACGTGAACGTCCATTGCAGGGAAATGGCAGCGGGAACTTTTTTCAGAGTGGCACATCTTTTCCGTCGGAACACTCTGCTGCCGCGTGGTCAGTTGCTGGCGTCATTGCACACGAATACCCTGGACTGCTCACCAAGGTGCTCGTCTACGGTCTAGCGGCGACGGTCAGCTATTCGCGGGTGCATGGCCAGCAACATTTTCCCTCCGATGTCTTCGTTGGCACCGTGATCGGAAACCTCGTTGCGCAGAACGTATACAGCCGGCATCACGATCCAGAGCTTGGTGGAGAGGCGTGGAGATCGATCAGCCAAGTCTTTCGCGGTGATGGAAGCTTGTCTCCAGCAAACATTGGATCACCGTATGTGCCACTGGATAGCTGGGTGTATCCGGTCTTTGACCGCCTGATCGCTCTTGGCTACATCGATCTGGGATATTTGGGGCAGCGACCGTGGACAAGACTCGGGTGCGCGCATTTGGTTCTTGAGGCATCCGATAGACTCACCGAAAGCACCTCTACGGGAAGCTATGCGTCACTTCGTGACCTCGAAAGTGAATTTGCGCCTGAAATGGCCGAACTGGGCGGAGGACCGACTGGACAGTTTCGGCTTGAATCAGTTTATTCGCGTGTCACGAATATCGACGGCCAACCGCTGGCTGACAGCTACCACTTCGGCCAGACGCTCATTAACGATTACGGGCGTCCTTATCAGGAAGGATTCAATAACGTCACTGGATTTTCCACATATGCGACGGAGGGCAGATTCTCCATCTACGTCCGAGGAGAATATCAGCATGCACCGTCCGCTCCAGCGTATTCCCAGACCGTGCGGCAACTCATCGCAAACATCGATCTGAATCCACTCCAGCCCTCTGTGCCGGTATCTGAAGTCAATCAGTTTGATCTGCTCGATGCCTACGTCGGCGTAAATCTGGAGAATTGGGAACTCACTTTCGGGAAACAAAGTCTGTGGTGGGGACCTGGGTATGGTGGAGCATTTCTGTTCAGTAATAACGCCGATTCAAGTTACATGTTCAGGGCCAGTCGTGTGACTCCATTCACACTTCCATGGATTCTTCGCAAGATTGGCCCCGTGAAAATGGATTTTTTCTTCGGCAAGCTTTCTGGAAACAGCTTCCCGCCCAGGCCTGTCATTCATGGTGAGAAAATCAGTTTCAAACCGACACCCAACTTGGAATTTGGTTTTTCGCGCACGTCAGAGTTTGGCGGAGTCGGGCGGCCAATGACTCTAGGGGCAATTGGGGAGAGCTATTTCAGTTACGTGACATCAGTGGGCTACCCAGCCTATAAAAGCCCAGGGAAGCGAACGGGTGGCTTTGAGTTTTCCTACAAAGTTCCGTTCGTTCGCGATTGGCTAACGATCTACCTGGATTCTCTTTCGCCGGATGATCCTAATCCCATTGCTTCACCCCGGCGCGCCGCTGTGAACCCGGGCCTGTACATGCCAAAGATACCCGGCCTGCCCAAGCTGGATTTTCGATTCGAGGCCGTCTACACGAACACGCCATCGCGCGATCCCAGCGTCGTAGGCAATCAGGGCGGAGAGTATATTTACTGGGAACTTTTCTACCACGACTTGTACACCACAAATAAAAACATCATCGGTAGCTGGATCGGAAGAGATGGTCAAGGATTTCAGTCCTGGAGCAAGTACTGGTTTAGTCCACGAAACACTCTTGAATTCGGGTACCGGCACGCGAAGGTAAACGCCAACTTCATCCCTGGTGGCGAGACAGTAAACGATGCTTCCGCAAAACTCGATTGGTTGGTGCGCCGCGATTTGAGCATTTCGGCTTTCATTCAATATGAAAAATGGAAGGCTCCAATCTTGGCGCCGACTGCGCAGACAAACTGGACATCTTTCGTCGAGGTTAATTTTCAACCGCAAAAGTTGTTCAGGCATTCTGCCGCTGGTGCGATGGATGGAGCCGGAAGCACATCCGGAAACGGAGCCCGGCCGTGAACTGCATGAGAAGCTCTGTGGTTCTCAAGCCCGGGCCGAGAGGTACCTGGTGGCGACATCATGGGAGACATCCGCGAAGCCACATCAGGCCAGACCTGGCTGACAACAGCAATACCAACACAAATTGGTCACTGAGGGCCACGCTCTTTGCGCTTCAAACACAAGTTCGAGACGCGATGGGGCCTGGTAACTGTTCAACGATCGGAGGTCCTTCGTGAGCCAGAATGGCGCAGGGAGAGACCTTGGGTTGGACAGGTCTCCGGAGAATGACGGTGCAAGCGTTCCCTTCGAAGCAACGACAGATCCGGGGGCTTCCAAAGCACACCTGATCGCCCAGCTTCGCCTGCTCTGGGAGAACCGCGGCCTGCTATTGCGGACGTTTCTCCTAGCTCTGGCAGCAAGCACGGCCATCGCATTTCTTATCCCAGTGCGATACGAAGCCACAACTCAACTGATGCCGCCAGACAACCAGTCAGGGACTAGCATGGCGCTACTCTCAGCCGTGGCAGGTCGGGCCGGTGGGCTCGGGACAGTCGCAGGCGACCTCTTGGGAGTAAAGAATTCAGGGGCACTGTTTGTCGGAGTTCTCCAGAGTCGGACCGTCCGGGACCGTCTCGTCGAACAATTTGAATTAAAACGCGTTTATCGCGAATCGAAGAGTGAGGATGCCCGCCAGGCGCTTCTCGAGCACACGAGCATCTCGGAGGATCGCAAGAGCGGGATTATCGCGATTACAGTCACGGACCACGACCCGCGGCGCGCTGCAGCTCTCGCACAAGCCTACGTCACGGAACTGGACCGCCTGGTAGCCCAGGTCAGCACCTCTTCCGCGCGCCGGGAGCGAATCTTTCTGGAAGAGCGGCTCACCGCAGTAAAACAGGACCTCAACGACGCGGCGAGGAAGTTCAGCGAGTTTGCCAGCAAGAACACCGCTATCGATATCCCTGCCCAGGGTAAGGCGATGGTCGAAGCCGCGGCCGCTCTGCAGGGACAACTGATAGCCGCAGAATCAGAACTGCGCGGGTTGGAAGCAATCTACACGGACCAGAATGTACGCGTGCGGGCATTACGCGCGCGGGTTGCCGAGCTTCGCGCACAACTAGGGAAGATAGGTGGAGATTCTGGCTCCTCGGGGGCCCTATCGTCGAAGAGCGACCCATCGCTTTACCCTTCGATCCGCCAGTTACCGCTGCTGGGAGTCACTTACGCCGATCTATATCGCCAAACGAAAATTGAAGAAACAGTTTTTGAACTGCTAACGCAACAATATGAACTCGCGAAGGTGCAGGAAGCTAAAGAGATCCCTAGCGTAAAGATCTTAGACACCGCAGTCGTGCCGACGAAGAAGTCGTTTCCGCATCGGTTGAGCTTGATAACTGCGGGAACGGCTTTTGCTATTTTAGTCGTGTGCGCTTGGCTCTTTGCGAAGCGACGCTGGCAAGTGATAGACCCGCAGGATCCCCAGAAAAAGTTCGCGGAAGAGGTAGTCAGCACACTGCGCCTTGAAGCACGGCAACTCGTGTCGGCCGGAGCTCAACTTTCGCAGGCTCTGGCAAAAATGAGGAAGGGCTCAAGATCCACAGAGCCAGAGGCAGAAGAGCCAGTGCAGGAAGCGCCTCCAGCGGCTGCGGAACTCTCGCACGCGGCGCGAAGCGGCCTGAAGTGAGCAGTAAGGGAATCGAAACGCAATGGACTTGACGCGCTTACGAGCGATTGTCACACAGCTGATGGGTATTGGGCTATGAACGGCACAGCTGCACGCCAAGCACCAGCCTCACCGACCGGAGGATGGGCTTCGTTTCGCGAATTTGCGCCAGATGCCTGGCTTGACGGCGGGGAGGGTCTCCCCTCTCTACAAGCCAAGTCGGAGCGTCGGCGAATCGGATATGTTCGCCAGGGCTCTTATGTGGCGATCGATGTCATCCTGGTGTCTCTTGGGGCAATTGTTGTATATGGTGCCCGTTTCGGATTCGCACACCATCTGGGAATAGAGGTCGCTTCTACTCGCCAGCTCATCCATCAGGCGTACACACATACCTACCCGGCTTTCCTAATGCTTTACGTCGCGCTGATCGTGATGGCTTGCATGAGCCAGCATTTGTACCGCACCTCAAGAGAAATTAGAGCGTTGGAAGAAAGCTTCGAGGTGGGCAAAGCGGTCGGATTTGCTACCGGGTTGCTGGTTCTTTTCATCTTCGTCTCTGGCAATAAGGAAATATCTAGATTGGTAGTTGCCTGCGCCGGCGTCGCAAATATTGGCACCTTAGCCGGCTGGCGTTACGCCAAGCGGCTTTATGTTTTAAAACGCGCCCGCCGCGGAAAAGGAGTATCCCGCTCACTGATCATCGGGGCGGGCAGACTGGGGCAGACGCTGGCTCACTGGCTCGAGAATAACCGCCAACTGGGTTACTCGGTCTGCGGCTTCTTGGATGCGCATCCAAACGGAGATGCACGGGTACTCGGATCGCTACACGACCTTAAGAAAGTTGCTCTTCAACAGTTCGTTGACCAATTGTTCGTGACCCTGCCCGTGGATCGCGAAGTCGTCAAGGAAATTTGGGTAGAAGCACGGCGACTGCGTCTCAACCTAAATGTTGTGCCGGATATCTATGACGGCCTGGGTTGGCGTGCGCCGCTGAAATTGCTCGGTGGCTTCCCGGTTATAGAACTGCATGGGCAGCCGATTCCGGCGTTCGGGCTGGCGGTGAAACGCTTGATCGATGTCGTTGTAGCTACCGCCGGGCTCATTCTTGCTGCGCCCATACTGGCGCTTGCGGGTCTTTGGATTCGGTTGGATTCACGTGGCCCTGTTAAGTATTCCGCACTGCGCGTGGGAAAAAAGGGGAGAAAGTTTCGCTGCTACAAACTGCGGACGATGGCCGAAGATGCCGATGCGCTCAAGGAGACTTTGCGCGGGACGAACGAACGGAACGGGCCGTTCTTCAAGATGGAAAAAGACCCGCGGGTAACGCGGTGCGGCCGCTGGCTGAGAAAGTACAGCATCGATGAATTGCCGCAGCTGATGAACGTGCTGCGTGGCGATATGAGCTTGGTGGGACCCCGGCCGCATCCCGTCGATGATTACGAGCGCTACAGCCTAGAGCACTTGCGCAGGCTCGACGTCAAGCCCGGAGTGACGGGACTCTGGCAGGTGACAGCGAGATGCGACCCCTCCTTCGAAACGAACATGGCGCTGGATCTTGAATACATTGAGGGCTGGAGCCTGCGGATGGACATCGGGATTCTTTTGAAAACGATCCCTGCGGTTCTGCGGGCGGAGGGAAAGTGAGCGGTAGAAATGGCCCGAAGTCCGGTGGTAGTACCGAGTTTCACAAATTTTGAGACATGTTGGCGCAGGGGTACGGTCCAGTTGAGGGAACCAGGGGCACGAGAGATGCGAGCGGAGCACGACATCGAATTGGCTGGGGTCGGAGTACCGGTTCAAGCCGCGGCGGCTTCTTCAACCGCAAGACTGAGCGCGAAGGTGGTCATCACGCCCGGGCGGCTGCGAACATGGGGCTGGCTTTCGGCGCTGTCGCTCGTAGACCAGGGGCTGACGTCGGGGGCCAGTTTTGGAGTGAACTTGCTGCTGGCACGATGGATGGCCCCAGAAGTCTATGGTGCATTCGCCGTGGCCTTTGCAGGATTTCTCTTCGTGTCCGGCTTTCATAACGTGTTGCTGCTGGAACCCATGAGCGTAATGGGCCCTTCGCGTTACTCTGGGAATCTGCCCGCGTACTTCCGTGCACAGATTGCAGTGCATGTGGTACTCGTTGGGGCGTTGTCGGGAGCGCTGCTCCTTGGCGGTTTTATTCTTTGGCGAATCGTTCCGGGCAGTCCCTTGGTGGGCGCCGTGACGGGGGGCGGCTTGGCGCTGCCGTTCCTGCTCCTGGCTTGGCTGGCGCGGCGAATGTGCTACGTGATACAGCGACCGGCGCTGGCGATACAGGGAAGCGCATTCTATCTGGGACTTGTCGCAGCTGGGCTCTTCGTGCTGGCGCACTTCGCTTGGCTGAACTCGTTCACGGCGTTTGTGCTCATGGGGGGTGGGGGCTTAGCCTCCGCAGGCTTACTGCTGTGGGGGCTGGGGGTGGTGGAGCGCGAAACGTACATCGAGCTGGGCCTTTCATGGCGGGGGGCGCTTCGGGAGAACTGGACTTACGGGCGGTGGCTGGTGGGGAGCGCGGTGCTGTTTTCCATTTCGAGCCAGACGCAGATGTACTTGGCGGCTGGCTTACTCGGGCTCGGGGCGGCTGGAATTCTGCGAGCCATGCAACTACCTTCGCTGGTGATGATGCAGGTCACCACGGCGGCAGGCCTCCTCGTTCTTCCCGCTTTTTCCTACGATTTTGGGAAGGGGTTGATAGAGCGGTTGCGGCACAAGGCCCTGCTCGTGAGTGCAGGCCTTGTTAGCGCGACACTAGTTTTTGCCGCTTTTCTGGCGTTATTTGCCAGGTGGGTAGAGCACCTGCTGTTCGGGGGAAAATACGCTTCCTATGTGTGGCTGATGCCGGTGCTTGCGCTGCTGCCGGTATGCACGGGTCTTTCCATGGGCTATACCATGGCTCTGCGTGCTTCTCGGAGGCCACATTTCGATTTGATTGCGAACGCCGTTGCGGCGCCAGTCGGCGTTGTGTCGGCGATTTTGTTCCTGCACTGGTGGGGCCTCGCGGGCGCGGCCGCAAGCATCGTGTTGAGTTCCCTTGCAGCATCGGTGGTGATTTTACTCTCCTATCGTCGTTTTCTTTCGGGCGTCGAGACATCTGGGAGGCTAGGTCTATGAGCGGTTCGGCTGTGCTCGCCGTTGGGCCTGGAATAGCGAAGGAGCCAGGATTTGCGGAGAAGTCTTTCGCTGTAATGGTTCTCTTGTATTCGACGGGTGCTTTTCTTCCTTTATTACAGGCCGGGCTAAATCGCGGCTCTGATGTGTGGACGGGCGGTTTACTTACGAATGCCCTCTGGATCTCCGTGTATTGCGTCAGTCTCTTCCTACTACTCAGGAACTTTGACGCTCCGTTCGCAGGCGTGAAGGGCAATTGGGTCATCCTTGTATTGCTTAGTCTAGCGACGGCGTCGATACTCTGGTCGGACGCACCCATTCTTACCCTCTTGCGATGCATCGCTCTATACGGGACAACTGTCATCTCACTTTACTTCAGCTGCCGCTATGGAACACGCGAGCTGATGACCCTGTCTGCTTGGGCGTTGGGCATTGCAGGTACTTGCAGCGTGTTCTTCGTCATTTTTTTCCCCGGCTACGGGATCGGAAGTGGCGATGTCCAAGGAGACTGGTTGGGAATTTACGGGCAGAAGAATAACTTGGGCGCAACAATGTCGATCGGATTCTTGGTTTCCTTGTTGCTATTCAGATTTACGCGCCCCCGGCGCTACAGATATTTGTTTCTTGCGGTCTTCATGTTGATAGTTGTCTTCCGGTCAGATTCTACTAGTTCGCTAGTTATTTGTGCGGTACTGCCTGTCGTCATCTGGGCTAGTCGGGTGACTTTTGCGCCTTCACCGCGTCAGAGATGGCGAAGAATTGGAGTTGTGGTTCTAGCTCTAAGCCTGGTATGGGTGGTCGCTCTCAACTTCGAAGGGGTAACCGAGGCTCTTGGCAGAGACGCCCAACTTACGGGGCGCACGACGATTTGGGTGCTTGTCTATCAAGCAATACAAGAGAAGCCTTTATTAGGATACGGTTACCAGGCATTCTGGCGCGGCGACGAAGGCCCCGGTGGCGATATTTGGGAAAAGATCGGCCAAAATCTCTTCTACTCGCACAACGGCGTCCTTGAGGTATGGCTCGGGCTGGGGCTTGTTGGCGTACTGGCGTTTACAGCGACATTTGTGTTTTTGATCGTGAAGACATTGCACTTACTACGAAAGCGTTTTTGCCTCGATTCGGTGTGGCCATGGCTCTTTCTCTGTTATCTGTTCCTTTCAAATCTTACTGAAGCAAGCTTCATGAGGAGCAATACGCTCCCGTGGATTCTGTTCTCAATTGTGGTCTTGGGTTTCTCCAGGGATATTAAAATAAGTCCTTCAAAACTAGTTCTATGACAAAGAATAAATCCACAGATTTGCAACTAGTTTGGCCGGGCCATAGCGATGAGAGAAGTCTTTAACAAAGAAACTCTGGAAGGATTGGCGACAAGGCCATGCATTTTGAATTAGCTGCCGAGACGCATACTGCCCTCGGCAAAGTTTTGGCGTGGGCCTACGCAAAGGTCCGGACGCTGCGAGGTTTGCAGAACTGCACCCTGAGCCCAGCAACAGGAGAAATCTCGCTCCGATCACTTTGTTCGTTTACAACGGGATGGAGCAAACATTGAGAGCCGTAAATTCGCTTCAGGAGAATGAATTCGCGTCCCGCACAGTGATCCAGCTTATATTGCCCGGCCAGCTGGAACCGCGCGCGAGACAGGACGGACAAAACATGGAGACTTCTCTTGATCTACGTCTTGTATCAGAGAAGAGGGGCGTTGAACAATGCCTCTAAGTAAGAACCTTTATGAACCGTTCCAAAGGAGGTTCAGGCCGAGGCGCCTTCGGCTCTTTTATAGCCTTTTGGGCATTGGTCCGAAGACCAAAGTTCTAGACTTAGGAGGAGGGGCTTTTTTCTGGGACTTGGCGTTATCAGAAGGACTTCCCCTTCCAGAAGTCACGGTCCTGAATATCCGTCCGGCGGGATCTCAGGCGCGGCACTACTTGACGTGGATTCTTGGTGATGCGCGGCAAACCAGTTTCGAAGATCAGTCTTTCGACGTGGTATTCAGCAATTCTCTGGTAGAGCATCTGGGGAACTGGGAGTCACAAATTCAATTTGCGAATGAGGTCAGGCGGCTGGCTCCGCGCTACTTCGTCCAGACCCCTGACCGTCATTTTCCAGTCGAGCCTCATCTCATCACGCCCTTCATCCATTGGTTTCCCAGGTCCATGCAGCGCCGGATGATAAGGAATCTCAGCGTGTGGGGACTCCTGACGCGCCCGTCGCATTCCACCTGTGAGGAATTGTGGAAAGAGCTCGCTCTGCTCTCCGCAAAACAAATGAAGATCCTATTTCCGGATTCGAGATTGGTGGTTGAACATTTCCTGGCCTTGCCCAAGTCGATCCTTGCGATTCGTACAGCGAAGGAAAGAAGCGCATGAGCGCCCGAAAATACAGTTGCAGGACAAATAGTGGTGTTCGCGGTGCCGAAGCGGGAGGCTGCCGTGGCCGGAAAGTGGAAACAAGACATGACTGAACCAAGCCGCCTCGCTCCGATTGCTTTGTTTGTATACAACCGGCCAGAACACACGCAGAACACGGTGAAGTCGCTGCGGGGGAATGAACTAGCTTCACAGAGTGAGTTGATTGTTTTTTCGGATGGCCCCAAGGATGAGGCGGGGGCCGCAGCGGTGCAGCAAGTGAGGCGATTCATCCGTGGCATCGAAGGATTCAAGACCCTAACGATCATCGAGCGAGAGCAGAATTTGGGATTGGCCAACTCGGTGATTGCCGGAATAGCTCAGCTGTGCAACGAGTTTGGCCGTGTTATAGCCATGGAAGATGATTTGCTGACCACTTCTGACTTTTTGACCTTCATGAATCAGGCGCTCGTGCGCTACGAGGCTGAACCACGGATATTCTCCATCAGTGGTTTTAATTTCGGTTTCAGCGGTCCAAAAGCGTACACCTACGACGCTTTTTGTTTTTACCGCAGCAGTTCGCTCGGATGGGGCACCTGGAAGAATCGGTGGGAACAGGCGGACTGGAAAATGTCTGACTACGATGCATTTTGCCTCGACAAGAAACGGCAGCAGCAGTTTAACCGCGGCGGCGAGGATCTATCCAACATGCTTGCTTTGCAGATGCATGGCAAGATCAATTCCTGGGCCATCCGTTGGGCTTACACACACTACAAGCGGGATGCTCTTGCACTCCTCTCACTCCGGCCCCGGGTATTTCACATCGGTTCCGACCGATTTGCCACAAATCAGCGGTGGCGGAGATCTTTCAAGCAGTCACCGCTGACAGAGGAGCGCAAATCGGAGTTTCACTATCCGGATACGGCGAGACTCGAGGATGATTTTGTCCTCGAATTGCAGAGGTCACTTCGTCCCTCGCTTGCCAGAAAGCTAGTGCGCTATTTCCTGCACGGGCGAATCCGTCTCGGGACGAAACGTATTCCGAGGAGCGAGCCTTCCATAGTGCCGGAAGCTAACAGGAGATCCGTCGTTGATTGAGAACAAATTGAAGTCGATCGTTGCAAAGCTTAGGAGGAAAGCCGAACGACGCACTGAGGCGATGTTGCTTCTCCAGGGCAAGGGAATGGCTTGGCGAGTGGCCAGTTTGCCGCCAAACACTGATTTTCGAGAATTGGGTTTCAAGGTTTTTTCGCAGTTTGATGAGGACGGAATTATTCAGTACCTGGTTAACAAGTTGCCCATTGCAAGTAAGACTTTTGTCGAGTTCGGCGTGGAGAATTACGAAGAGAGTAATACGCGGTTCTTGCTCTTGAACGATCACTGGCAAGGAATGGTCCTCGATGCTCGCGCTGCGGATATTCAGTACATCCAGCAAGATAAGATTTACTGGCAGTACGACCTGCAGGCAAAGTGCACATGGATCACGCGCGAGAACATCAATGGATTGCTTTGCGATGCTGGATTTGGCGAAGACCTGGGTCTTCTCTCGATCGATATCGATGGAAACGACTACTGGATCTGGGAAACGATTCAGTCCGTACGGCCCCTGATCGTCGTCATTGAGTACAACAGCTTGTTCGGCTTGCGGCCGATTGCCGTGCCCTATAAAGAAGACTTTGAGAGGACCGCAGCTCATTATTCGAATCTTTACTATGGGGCCTCCCTTGGAGCGCTACAGCACGTTGCCCAAAAAAAGGGGTACCTGCTGCTTGGCTCGAATGTCTGGGGACACAACGCGTTCTTCATCCGCGCAGACATCGCTGGGGAATTTCGTGCCCGGGAGTTGCGGGAAGCTTACGTTGCGAGTAAGTTCCGCGAGTCGCGCGACGAAGCGGGGAAATTGACCTATGTGCGGGGGAAGGATCGAATCAAGCTAATTGAGGAGATGCCCGTCGTTCAGGTCGTGACTGGAGAAACGGGCAAGCTGCGGGACCTTTGGGAAGCACCATGATTTTTGGAAACGAGGAGTAGACGAGGAATGAGGAAATCTCTTGAGCAAGTGGAAAGAGCGCTGATCCCTCAGATTGAACCTTGGGTGGACGAGAGCGAGCTTCGGGAGCTCACTCGCGTCATCGACTCCACGTTTCTGGTCGAGCATGAATTGACCCGGGAATTCGAGAGTATGACGGCGCAGTTGACAGGGGCCAAGAACGCTGTGGCGGTTTGCAACGGGACCATGGCGCTGTTTACCTGTCTGAAGGCCATGGGGATAGGACCCGGACATGAAGTCATCGTTCCTGACTTTACCTTCATCGCTTCCGCCAATGCCGTGATCCTCGCTGGGGCGGTGCCGGTGCTTTGTGAAGTGCGGGAGGACACCTTTTGTATCGATGTCGCCCGGGCGGAAGGGCTTGTTACGGGACGCACCAAGGCCATCATGCCGGTACATTTGTATGGGCAGAGTGCAGACGTGCCGGAGGTAATGGCTTTTGCCAAGCGTCACGGTCTCCAGGTGCTGGAGGATGCTGCTGAGGCCATCGGCGTTCGATATGAAGGAAGGCACGTCGGTACTTTTGGAGACATGGGGATTCTTTCTTACTATGGAAACAAAACAATTACTTGCGGTGAAGGCGGTGTCGTCCTAACTAACAACGACGCTCTCGCGAAGGCCGCATACCGGATCAAGAATTATGGGCGCGACCGCAAGGGAACCTATATCCATGAGACGATCGGATTCAATTTTTCCTTTACCGATTTGCAGGCTGCAATCGGCATCGCGCAGATGAAGAAGCTTTCCGCAGTCATTGACAAGAAGCGCGAAATTCACGATCGCTATGTGCAGGAACTTCAGAGCGTGGAGCCCTTCCGGCCGGTTTACGTCGATCCACGGTGCGAGCCGGTGTTCTGGTTTACATCATTTCTGTGTGAGGATCCGGACGCACTCTGTTCGTTCCTGCGTGAGCAGAATATTCAGACTCGTCGGTTCTTTATGCCGCTGCACCTGCAGCCGTGCTACGCGGATGGAAAGCATATTCGGGGCGCCGACGACGATTTTAAAATCAGCGAGTCGATTTATCGTCAGGGGATCTCCCTACCTTCGTCGTACAGCTTGACGGAAGGCGACCAGGCGCACGTTATAGAGCAGATTCGGCGCTTTTATGCGAATCGCAATTAACTGTCTCAAGCTCGATCCCGCCTATTTTGTCGGAGGGGTCAGCACCTACGCGCGAGGTCTGCTGGAAGGTTTCGCCAATACAGGGAATGGCCACCAGTTCCGGCTGTATGCCACCAGCGCGAATCAGGGCCTATTCGAATCGTTACGGCGCAGCAAGAATTTCGAAATAATTGTACTGGACGAACGGACTCAATCACTGCGCAAGAGTATCTGCCGGTCGGCGCTGCTTTCGTTCAGCGAGAAAGTGTATGAATCGACAAGCAATCTGGTTTTCCGAGCGATACGTGAATTGATGGACCGAGACGCTGACATCGTCTACACGCCATGTACCTTTCTGCAGTATTTTGACAGTCGAAAACCGACTGTTCTTTCCATGCACGACATCCAACAGGTACATTACCCGGAATTCTTCAGCTGGCCTCGACGGTTGAGTCGGCGCATCACCTATGGTCTCAGCGCCCGCCACGCCCGTTTTTTCCAAGCGAGCAGCGAGTTTAGCAAGCGGGATCTTTTGCGGCACTTCCGATGCATCTCCGCGGAGCAGATTGTTGTCATTCCGGAGGGTGTGCGCGTCGAAGAGTTCGCCGCGCCTGTGGATACGACTTCTCTGTGCAGCCGGTATGGTATTCCCGAGCGATTTCTCCTCTTTCCCGCACAACTCTGGCTACATAAGAACCATATGACTCTCCTCCAGACGTTGAAGCAGATAGAGTCTAGGCGCGGATTGCAGATCCCGCTGGTGCTTACAGGAGGAAAGTACAGCGCCGCTTCCAAAGTCCTTGGTTATATCGCTGATCAGTCCATGAATTACGTTCATTATCTCGGCAGAGTGCCGTTTACAGATCTCGTCGGGCTATATCAGAAGGCAGCCTTTCTGGTCATGCCTTCGCTGCATGAGTCCAACAGTTTGCCCGTGCTCGAAGCTGCGGCTGCGGGCACGCCGGTCATCGCCTCCAGGATTCCGCCGAATGAGGAGCTCGCGCGGGTATTGCATCTGAATCTATTCGATCCGTTGAATCAAGAGGAGCTGGAAGGACTTCTTGTGCGGCTGTGGGAGGACGAAACTCTAGCGGTCGCACAGGCGATGCACAACCGGAAACTTATTACCTTGTATTCTTGGGATAGTGCGGCGAAGCAGTACTTGCAACTGTTTGAGCGGGTCGTGCAGGCGTCTGAGGCTCGGGGGGATTAAATGGCAACGACCGTCCAGCAGCAGGCCGATCTAGAGATGAATCCGGCAGCGTGGTTCCACGTCCTGGGGGTGCGCGTGGACGCGGTGCAGATTCCGGATGTCGTAGAGCAGGTACTGAGTTGGGTCGAAGACCGGAGCGTAAGCCGCTATATTTCTGTGGCGAACACGCATGTGGTCATGGAGGCGCAAGAAGACCCTGTTTTTAGAGAAAGCATCAAATCGGCGGATTTGTGCGTTCCTGATGGCATGCCGTTAATATGGTGCGGGCGCTTCTTTGGTCACTCACTTCCACGTCGTGTTTATGGTCCAGAACTGATGGCCACCATCTGTCGTGAAACTGCCTCGAGAGGTGCTCGGCATTATTTCTACGGTGGCACCGGTGAAACCTTAGACCAACTGGTCGCGTGCCTGCGACAGTCTTGTCCGGGCATCCAAATTTCGGGAGCTTATTCTCCTCCCTTCCGCCCGCTGACTCAGAAGGAAGATAGCGAGGCTATTGAAAGAATCAATCGGTCCTTTCCCGATATAGTTTGGGTAGGCTTGGGTTGCCCCAAGCAAGAACGATGGATGTATGATCATCGAAACCGCTTAAAGGCTGCCGTGCTGATTGGAGTCGGCCAGGCATTCGATATTCTGTCACAGCGTAAGAAACAGGCCCCCAGCTGGATGCAAGAGCATGGTCTTGAGTGGCTCTTCAGGCTGGTTCAAGAACCGAAGCGAACTTGGCGGCGATATCTGGCCTACAACCCCAAATTCATCTATTTTGTGTTTCTTCAGTTTCTTGGCATCAGGAAATTCGACTGAAAGGGAACTACAATGACGAAGCGTGCGTTGCTGTATCATCAGAGAAAATGGCGCATCACTTCAAAGTAGTTCCTCGCACGGTGATTGGCCCGAGCGCGTGGGATCGGTTCGCCCAGGAGTCCTCCGAGGCTTGGCTCTTCCACACCTCCCGCTGGCAAGCCGTTGCCGGTGCTGGCAAGGATCGTTCTTTCGGATTGGTTAACGGGAGCGGCATCTTGCGCGCCCTCATCACCCTGCATTCAGAGCCCATCCCGAAGATTCGTCTGGTGCCTCTTCGGGGCATCTATAACGGTCGGTCGGGACTGGCCCGAGCGGCCGGAATGGCCGAGTCCGAAAAGGCCGAGTTGGATGTAGCGGCCGTCCGCGCCATCCAGCACATCGGCCGTTGCAGCGGCGCGCTTCTGGTGAGCTGGGAACTGCCGACCATGGCCCCGGGACCGGACGTCCCGGCGACCTCAATTCTCACTCGATTCGGATTTGAAATCAGGTCCGTCCCGGCGAAGGTGGTCGACCTCACGCAGCCGGAGGCCGCACTATGGAAGGATTATCGAAAGGGCTGCAAGAGCACCATCAAGAAGGCGCAACGTGAAGGCGTCTGTGCATGGTGCGCTAGAGACGTGGCCGACATTGAGTGCTTCTCCGCGTTGCACGCGGAGACGATGCGAGCGGTTGGCGCTCGGCCGCGTCCTGCCGGCTATTTCACCCGGCTCTGGAACACGCTTTCGCCGGCCGGTCACTGCGAGGTGCTGCTGGCTCGACTTGCTTCGGGAACCCCCGTCGCAGGCATCATGACGATGAACTGGAAAAGTGCCACATACTACCATGCAGCCGGCTCTGCGCAGGAGCACCTTGACGCCGGAGGCAACACCCTGCTTGTGCACGAGGCGATTCTCAGGTCGCGGGCGCGAGGCGATCAGACCTTTCATCTGGGACCGACTCCGCGCAGAGAACAGGTTGACGAAAAGACGTATCTCGTGGGGCGGTTCAAGAACCAGTTTGGTGGGCTCGAAGTCCCTTGGCGGACCGCCTCTTTGTTCCTTTGGCCCGGGCTGGCGAGAGCGAGGAGGGTCGCGCGGAGCCTGCAACAAGCCCTGAAGGACAAGAAGAACGTAGAACTTACCGAGATGAAGTTAGCGGAAAGTAAAGCAGGGATGGATCAAACTTGATCGGTGAAATAAACTGACCTTGGAGGACAGCAACTACAGTCGAATCTCACTCGGCTGATGAGGGGAAAAAAACAATTTGACCCATAAAACCTGTTCTACCTGAACGCCAATTTCAAACTAGCCTGATTCTCTGGGGGACGCGGGATTTTTTTCACCCATCTCCTGCACCTTCCCGGGCGGGAAATGTTGAAGATCGCCGACCAGAGCGAGATTTGTGCAGCACGGATTGTCCCGAGTCCGTCCCTGCGCCGAGCTATGCAGCTCGCGTCGACTTGCGCTGAGGGGTACGCCCTCGTGCAGGATGAGACCCAAGAGCACGGAGGGGCTCCACGATGTCCACGACGTTTAGTCGCATCAAGAACGCAGCACGGATGCTCAAGACCGAGGGACCCGGTTACACGTTCCGACACGCCAGGACGCGTCTGTTCCTATACGCCAAGGCACGACTAACCGAGGAGCTCTACGAGCGGCGTTTCGGCGTTCGGACCCGTGGAAAGATTTCCCTCGAGTCCCTGGGGATTGATGATCCCGACTCGGTATGGTACGCGCCGACCTCCTATTCCGCCTTTTTTAACGCCATGAAACACGTCCCGGTTTCTGGTGCGTTCGTGGACTATGGAAGCGGCTTGGGACGAACCCTGGTAGCAGCAGGAACGTTTCCGTTCAACCGCATTACGGGAGTGGAGCTTTCACAAAGCCTCGTCAGACGCTCCTTGGAGAATGTAGCGAAGGCAAAGCGGACCATCTGCCAAAACATCGAAGTGGTCTGCATGAACGCGGCCCACTGGCACGTCCCAAGTGACGTGATAGTCTTTCACTTTTTTAACCCGTTTCTAAACCAAACCCTGCGCACGGTCGTCGGAAACATCGCCCAGTCGCTGAGGGAGGCACCAAGACAAGCATGGATCGTGTTTGCGAACCCGTCGTGGGGCATGGCGCAACTTATGCGTTCGGGCGAAGTGATTCCGCATGAGTGGCAGAAACATACTATTGATGAGATGTGGCCGTTGCGTCTGGTTTCGAAAGTTGACCCCGAAGGCAATCTCTATCGAGTATATGCGCTCGATTCCCGTCCCACCATAGAGCATTGAGCATGCGATCCGGGTAGCCCTACCCGAGAACCCTCCTTTTCCAATGGTTCTCTTGTGTGGTCGCGGGCCAAGAAGGAGTCGCTAAATACCCTTGGAGCCTGCCAGCAATTTTGTATCGCAAAATGAAAGTCAAAAACCGCATTTCCCCCATCCTCAAAACCGTGTTTCTAGCCCCTCTGCACGCCACACCGCTTACGCGCTCAGGAACGCCCGCCTGTTCGAATCACGTCTACCGCTTGATGGCGGCTATCTGCTTGCAAATGCGTCGTAACCCGGTAAATGTGGTTCTTGACGGTGAATTCCGACAACCGCAAACTTGCGGCGATCTCTTTGTTCGTCATCCCTTTGGCAACTAGTTGCATCAATTGGCGTTGCCGGCACGTCAGACCACTCGCCGCGTGGCAGCGCTGTTTGACTTTTTCCGATTGCGGAAGAGGCCCCCTCGAGACACATTCGAACAGGGTCTTGCAAAGTTTTGGAGGACAGATCACCTCCCCTTGCGCAACAGCCCGAACCGCCGCAATCATCTCCACCAATGACGCATCGTTCAGCAGATAGCCGCTCACTCGCAAACACACGGCTTGCAAAAAGTAGGCTGGATCCTCTTCCATTCCGAACAATGCTACTTTGATTTTCGTTGGCCCTCCCGGGCCGATAGTCGTACAATTGAATCATACGGAGCGGAATGGCAATCACAGTCATCAGGCCGCAACCAAAGACAAAAACTCTGCGTCTTTTGCTTTTGGCTGCGCTGCTGGTGGGATGCGAGAGTCCCGCGCCATCTGGAATGGCGATGGTGTCCTTCAACTATGACGATGGCTTCGTCAGTGGTTATAACTCCTTGCCCATTTTCGATAACGCCGGGATTAAGGTGACAGAGTTCATCATCACCGGACGTATGGCTGGCGAGCGGGGTCCTCAATACGTTACAGCGGCACAGGTGTTGGACGCGGAAAGGCGCGGCCACGAGATCGCTGCCCACACTCGCACCCATCCCGAGCTTCCTACGCTGACCAAGGACGAGCAGATCACAGAGATTCAAGGAAGCAAAGAAGACCTTGAGAAGCTGCTCGGCCACCCCGTAGAAAATTTCGCCTACCCATACGGCGAGCACAACCATGACTCTGTCGCTGATGTGCAGGCGGCAGGTTTTGCCAGTGCTCGTATCGTAAGGGCCGATCTCAATAGCTATCAGACGAATCCGTACACGTTGTATGCCTATGTGCTGCAGAGAGATACAACGATTGATGACATCAAGGGATGGGTGGATCAGGCCAAGGCTAATCAAGAATGGTTGATTTTGTTGATCCACCGCGTGGATGAGGACCCGAGCATTTCTGTGTACACAGTTCAGAGTCGTGTTCTCCAACAGACCGTGGCCTATATTCGAGAACAGAAAATCCAAACTGTAACCATGTCTGAGGGTATCCACCTCTATTATGGGCGATAGGAGGCCGTGACATCCGCCGAAACTCTCCTTACGTAGAAACGGTTCTCATTGCCGTGACAGAAATGCGGTACATCCGCAAAGCCTAAGTGTCTCTATTTTATAGACTTGCCGCAGTTCGTTTTGCAATTTTGGTTTTTCAGCTCCAACTACCGGACAGCATCCTCTTCCTTTCTTCATTCACACTGACCCGAACATCTTAATTACGACTGAGTGACCGCCTCATTTATTTTCGCTTTCTGTTCGTCATATTTGCAGAGTCTTGGGTTAAGTTAGAGGCGGGGGAAAAGTGATACACCTCGTTTTGCGCGTATCCAAGATGTGGTCTCGTTGAAACGGGAGTGCGTCAATTTCCACTGCGCGGATCAAGATTTGAATGCGAACACGCTCAAATTCATTCTTCAGCACAGTCAATTTTAATTTGCTGCTGGAACCCGCCGAAAATGTGGCATTTGCAGGCGCTCTGAAATTCGCATCACAAAATAGTTCGTGAAAACGCTCGTGTGAATATTTGTAAGCTTCGTGAAAATCGAAGGAAATAAGATCAAATCTATGTTTTGTGCACACGAGTTGTAGGCAAAACCAGCTGTAATCGCGCGTACTTGGATTTTGGGAGATTTCACTTGTCCGGTTTGCGCGTTTATCAGGACTTGGGTTTCAACGACTGTCGCTTCACCGCTTCGGTGACTCGGCTGGGCGATTCTTGTAGTAGCCCTCGCGTGTTTGCGCGGTTAGTCCGTTGCCCGAGACTTGGAGTTCGATGCGGTGATAGTTGGAATCGAGTTCCGTTCCTGCGGGTACGTAAGCGAGAGTGTATTGATGACGGGCTTGTTCCGTGATGCGAGCATAAAACTGCTCCATAGTCCTGGACTTCGATGCATAGTAGATGTCTCCTCCCGAGATGCGCGAGTAGTTTTCCAATCGGGAATACTTGCGCTTAGCGGTATCGCTGCCCACGGCGAGACTAAACAAGGAAATGTTATCGAATAAGAGCTTCTCTCTGACGCTCTCAAAGTCATGCTTGTTTAACTTAGGCTCATTGACTCCATCCGAAATCACAAGAATGATTTTTCGGCGGTCAGCACCTGCATTCTCCAGTAGGTTAGCAGCGGAATACACCGCGTCATCTAAGGCCTTACTCGGTCGAGACGCCGAATAGGTTGGAGCAGGAATGCACGGACTTCCAGTTGTGGAGTTACCGCACACTACAGGTTCTGGAACATACGCTGGTGTGGGTTTAATTTCGGCTTGCGTGGCCTTTAGTTCGGTCATCAGGTTATCGATGTTCGAGGTGAAACCGTTTCCCGGATAGAAGAGCATGTCAAAACGACAGACGGTGGCTTCGTCCTGAAGGCTCACCCCACCCATTAAAGCGCGGAGACTTTGAACTAATTGTGTTCCGGCATTCCCATTCACGTCGTTGTCGACAAGAATGACGAGTGAAAGTGGGAGACTCTCTTCAGTAAAAACTTTAATTTCTTGCTCGACGCCATCATCAAGAACCCGGAAATGTTCTCGTCGCAGGTCTGGGACAAGATTTCCGGCACGGTCTCTCACGCTGACAGAAAGAACCACAAGGTCGGAAGTAATGCGAACCGTTGTTTGGGGCTGCTGTTGTTGCTGTGACGGTGACATCTTCAACGTCCCGAAACATGCCATGAGGACTGTTGAAATCAGAATTAACAGTTTCGCGTCGCCGCTTGTGGACACTGGTTGTTTCCTCCGAGCCGTAATGCAATAGATTATCCGATGTTTGAGTGGCGAAACTGGTGGCCTGACGGGATGGTCAGGGTTGCGGTTATCTGTCGATAAGTCCCGATTACTCGCCTTACCGGACAAGGAGGATCGGGGCCAATTGCGACCATTCCCTTGCACCTTCTCTTACTACTCGGGATTGTTTGGTTGGACTGGACTTTTCCGGACTTTTTCCCAAAAGTACTCGTCGGCGGACCAATTCTCTTTGTAACCTTTGGCGTCGAAGACGTGTTGTTCGATAAAATTGTCGGTCGCTTCAGCCCATCAAAAGGTCCACAACCGGTGCCGCAAGTCTAGTTTGAAGGTCTGTCCAGGGAGCGGTCGCCTTAGCGGAATCGCTCATCGGCACTTGTCCGGTTTCGGCGTTTATCAGGACTTGACTCCAATTTACAACGAAGGGAATGCGGTCAGGCAGCAGGTAGACTAAAATCGCCTGCACACCATGAGCAACAACATCGAATTGATCCAGAGATTCCGTGGAGCTGCAACGAAGTTCATTGAAGCTGTGGACTCGGCTTTGGACTTGGGCGCACGTGAAGTTACCCTAATTCGCCGATGTAATTCCTGTGTTAGACTCACGCGCAAATCAGTGGTCTGTTTGCAATAGCAATGTGGGGCTCGCGTCAGAGTCAGCCTGCCGCGGGGGAGGGTGCACAGGCGGTTTTTGCATCGAGCGTTTTCATGAGATCCAGGATCATGTGAGCGACGCATTGGTCGCCGGTCGCCGTATTGATCATGGCGTGGTAAGCGGTGCGATCGGGCCAGTCGGCGCCGAAATATTTTTGGATGAATTC
>Ga0210401_10001128_pt1 | contig 31450 bp, 25 predicted proteins | sample IncBWH32MmetaG_FD_150866 | JGI IMG/M metagenome (GOLD analysis project Ga0210401, IMG submission 150866) | Forest soil microbial communities from Barre Woods Harvard Forest LTER site, Petersham, Massachusetts, United States - Inc-BW-H-32-M | ecosystem: Environmental > Terrestrial > Soil >...
CCGGCTGCATGTGATGGCCATCGTCACCTATGACGGGAATGGCGGCCCGTGGGATCACGTGGCGCCGCCCAAGGGCGACCGTTGGGGCCCTGGCTCGCGCATCCCGGCCATCATCGTCTCTCCCTGCGCGCGCCACGGCTATGTCGACCACACGCCGATGGACACGACCTCGATCCTGCGCTTCGTAACGCGCCGTTTCGAGCTACCGACCCTGCACAGCGTCACTGCGATCGCCGCTCACAAGCAGGAGCCGCTCGGCGACCTGACCAACGCCCTTGTTCTCAAGTGAGGCGGAGGCGCTCGTCTTTTGCGAGGAGCGAAAGCCACGAAGCAATCGAGACTGTATCCGCGGAGAAAGTCTGGATTGCTTCGCTTACGCTCGCGATGACGCCGGAGGTTGACCGCGCCCCCTCGATTCGCTCAGATCGACGACCACTCTGGCCGCTCTTATGCGAATGCGCTATCGCGCTGCACGACACGCATTCGCGGCCTTCGCCTCGCCACGAGAGCATGATCCGGAAAAGTGGAAACCGATTTTTCCCTCGCGACAAACGCTACGCGTTTGCGCGGAGATCACGCTCAATCAAAGAGATGAGATCATGATACGATTCCTACTAAATCACATCATTGATTTCGAGACCGTATGCCGCCTCACCAGCCCAGCTCTCGCAGGTAGACACCACGGGCGCCAACGCCGGTGTGCGTGAAGTCGGTAAAGACCCCATCCACGCCGAGACGGAAGAACTTGAGATATTCCAGGCTCGGATCGCCGCGATAGTCGGCAGCGAGGTATTTCTTCTCGTTTCGGAAGGTGAAAACATGCACGAACAGGCCAGCCTTGTGCGCGTCGGCAATAGCGCTGGTTGCTTCTTGCGTCGAAGCCTCCGGCATCGATCCCTTATAAGGAGTGCCATCGGCGTTGCTGTCCTTCCACGGTGTGATCTTCGCCGGCACGACATAAAGCTTCCACGGACCAATTCCGTCGGCATAGGTCTTGATCTCCGCGAGGCCCTCAGGGGTTAGCATCGCATCGTACTGGCGCGCGTCACCCGAAACCGTCCAGTCGAACGGACGGGAATTGGTGATGTTGTCAAGCAGGACTTTGCCGGCCTTGAAGTCGACGCCGTTGCCATCGATGAGCTGGACCTGCCGCGTCTCCAGGCCATGGCTGCGCATATATTTCAGGCTGCCGGGCTCGAAGCTCTGAACAAAGATGGGAGCGTCCTTCGAGTTGAGGCCGTTGTCCTTGATGATCTTGATCAGGGCATCCTCGAGCGGGTGGCTGCCGGGTGCGCCGCAACCATTGGCGATGGCCTGGGCATTGTTCCAGGTCGGATTCTTGGTTTCCGGATAGACCGCGATGGAACGCCCCGTCTCCTTGCTCTTGGCTTTGGCGATATCGATGATGTCCTGGAAACTGAGTGCCGGGAACTTGCCGTTAAATACCTTTGGCCTCTCGTTGGCCGCATCATAGGTGGTGCCGGCGATCCAGTTCTTAAGTTCGGTCATGGTGAAATCGGTGATCGACCAATCATTGGTATGGTCTTCGCCGTCGACGATCAGCGATTTTAGCACCGATTTGGGGTCGGCCGGATCGGTGAGATCAGTGAGGTATTCAGCCGGCCCGCTAGTTGGAGATTGGGCCCATTTCACTTTGACGAGGACGCCCGGCACCGTGCGCCTGCGGGCCGCAACCGCCGTATTGGTCTTCGCCACCTCGGTAACATTGGTATTGTCGCTGAGCCAAGGATTGTGACGTGCCACCAGCACGCAATCCTTGGTCAGGTGCAGGTCCTCTTCGAGCGCGTCGGTTCCGAGGGCTGCGGCAAGGTCATACGATGCCTCGGTCTCTTCCGGCACCAGCCCCGGTACGCCGCGATGCCCGATGATCAGTGGGGGCTTTCCGTCAAGGGTCAGGAAAGGCTTGGTGCCGGCTGGCGCTGAGCCGGTTTGCGCGAAGGCCATCGATGCTGGGAGGAACGCCAAAGCCGCCGCACCGAAAAGCATCGCTCCAACACGTACATTCCGTCGTGAACGACTGTGCTTCATGGCCAAGTCTCCATCTTTTGCGCACCATCGCTTTGGATGGCACGAGGGCCGAGCCGTATATGGCCGGCGCTCTTGTCTTCTTGTCTCAATTTTCTGACAGTCGGATGACCGCTGGTGGGCCGGTCAGACAAAAACTCCTGAGATCCACGAGGCCCTGCAAGAGTGAGATGGAGGTAGGCGATAGGAGTTAGACGTGTGGCAGTAATCAATTCCTCAGCACTTGGCTTGATTTCCCAGGCCTGTGCTATCGAGAGAAATTTGGCGGTCGATACTCGTCCATAAAGCGAGCGTCTTGAATCAGCCACCGAGCAACGCGTGGCACCGTCGAGCTGGCGGGCGATCGGCGGGCGGAGATCGTGGTAAGATTCATGTCGATGCAAGGGGAAGGGAGGGAACCATGCCGGATAGGCAGGCGCGCGAAAGCATCGAGGCGGAGTTGAATGCGAGCGAAGTTGAGCGGGCGGTGCGGAGGTGCAGGGAAGTGCTCCACGACATTCGGGAACTGCAAAGACGGCTAGAGGAGGAGGAGCGGAGCTGGGCGATCACTCCCCTCCCAGACAGACCGCTCGTCGAACGCATGGCCGCGGTCGGAATTGGCAAGGAGGCTATTCAGCAGGTTTCGGATATGCTCGACGCGACAAAAAAGCTCGTGTCGGGACGAGCGGATGAGATTCCCGTAGGCATGCGACGCGGCCTCGCCGAGACCGCTGACGCCGGGATTTCAGCGCTCGACCAGCTTCAAGATATCCTCGACGCTAGGCGCCAATGACCGCTGACGGCACGGGCGCCGGGCTTCGGTCGCGCGCTCTGCCTCGCTTCACGCCGGGCGCTGGTTTGGGACACATTTCAGCGTCGGTCATTGTATGGGTCGGCCCACTCAAACCGCGTCTTGGCGTTCCCTGCTTTTGGCGGCTGCTCGTTTTTGCTGGATGGCTGCGCCGAACGCCATTCAGCGGTGCAGAGAAGCCCCCGGTCGCATTCATCCGCGAGCCTAAGAAGCAGGTCCGCAATAGCCTTGTCCTCCGTGGCGAGGGCCAGTCTGCGATATCGGATCGCCCGGGCGTTGCTCATGGGCATCTCAAATCCCAACGCAACATAACGAGGATTCAACTACAGGAAAATGATTTGGTTCCTGGCCGCCGGCTGGCGCTCTGTGCGATGGCAGTGATCGGTCCACACCTTTCAGAGCCCGCCGTCGGAACGCGCACCAGCGCCCTTTCTAAAGTCATGGCGAGGTGCGCCCTACCGTGGCGGGTGCAAATCGCCGAGAAGCCAGCGTCCGAGGGCCTTGGACTTCGTGGGGTCTTCATACGCGGCGAAGGTCTCAAGGACCTGACCGCAGACAGCGCATTTAAACGTATGCAAGTCAACGTCCCGGGTGCGTGCTGGCTCGATGCTGACGAGCATCATCGCGGCCTTGCACTTCGGACAAGCGGGGCGCTCAATTGCGGCGAATGGAACGACGGACGAGACGGGGGACATGAGGGCCTCCCTCGAACTGGCGGGAGCACAACACTCTCTGTCACCGACGGATGCCTATGAGGGGCGGTGATGAATAACTATGCGCCGCCAGGGTCTCGAACGCGAGTCAATTCGGCGCCGATCGCACAGGAAGCGCAACCGGCAGCGGCTGGCGAGCCCACGCCAGATGGTTAAGGCGGTGACACAGGGATGACGGAAGCGTGACGCGGGCTAACCCGCATCACGTTCGTTGCTTCGTGGCCGATCTGTTGCGGCGAGCCTGTGGATAGCGGGTGCAACGCTCAGCGCATCAGGCTTCCGTCAATCGCGCGATTCTTCAGGGTACTAATCGAAAGCTTGGCCTCCGAAACGTGAGGCGGTGAACATTGAGTCCAACAGAAAAAAGATTGAGATAACGTCGAACGCGAGGCGACTGACATGCAAAGCAAAAAAGTTGCCGATAATTGTGCTGAGGTCGATGTGCGAAGAGCGCAGGTTGACCCCTCGTTAGGGAGCGAGCTTCGGTCGGAATCCGAGAAGCATTGTGGCCAACTCGGTGGGCACCTTGATGGGCTCGGAACCGCGTTGGTCGAGATGTACGAGGCGGGCGCAGAACACCCAATCAAAATAGACTTGCTGGATCAGGTCGTTTCCATCATCCGGCGCAAAGAGAGACCAGATAAGCGCGTCCGAGAAATTGCGAACCTGATGCGCGGCTGGCAATTGATGCGCCGCGGCTGAGACGGTGAGTGCACGCGCGAAGTCCGCCGCGCCGCGCTGGTCGCGGCCATCGGTCAACGCTGCCCGTATTGCCGGGATCCGATGGGCCGCACCGACGCGCGACAACGTCCAGCCACGGTGCCGCGGTGGCACAACACTGAACGGCCGGAACAAGGCCATTGTTTGCGATCGGTGCAACACCGACAAGGGAGGCCGGTCCCTCGAATCATGGCTCTACCACCTCCGCAAGTCCGGGGATCAGCGTGCGGAGATCGCTGCACTCATTGTGACGTTGCAGTAGTTATAAATAGAAGAGATGCCGGAGCGGATCCGTGACAGGCTCGCCAAGATGGCTGACGCGGAGATTTCAGCGTTCGACCAGCTTCAAGATATTCGTCGTGCAGTGATCTCGTACCTAACAATGCCGGCTGCGGCTTCCGTCGACTAGGCAGAGCCGTTGGAAGTGGTTGGCAGGGGCCGCCCGATTTCAGGCTAACGGGCGGTCTCGCCTTGTCGAGCGCGCCCGGACGAGCTGGCGTGCCCGGGACCGGATCATCATCCGCTCGGTCAAATGCTCTACTTCAAATCTGCAAACGTTGGTAGCCGTGAAATAAGGCCTACTTCTGGGCGCGGCCGATGGCCCACGTCAGGCGGCTGGGGCGGTAGCGCGCGGTGGGCCGCCAGGCTTTCTCTGGCGGCCCGATCGCCTGAGCTCAATCCCACGAAGCAGCAATTGGCTTGGCCAAAAAGATGTCAGCCGCGGTATGAAAAAAGTTTCGGGGCTTCGGTCTCGCGCTTGGGTGTTCCGCATGTTGCGAGCCGAGCGCTGTGACTGAAAACCATCAATTGCTCTCAGAACCGTTGTCTGACTCCTGAATCGTTTTGACTGTGCAAGCGCTGGCGCCTCTTAGTGGTGTCATTGCTTAATGGTATCATTGCGCAGGAACGGCCTATGTTTTCGGTTATTGTTGGTGCTTTCATTCTTCTTAGCATTGGCATTCTAATGGCCCATGCCATGGACGCCTTTCGCTCAGACTCGTGAACACGGGCTGGGCTTGGACTACAGCTGAGGTGGAACGCGGCGGTTTCCTCGCCCGGTCGTAGTCCGCGCGTGGACGGCTAACACCAGTCCTCGCCCGCGAGCGCTGCGAGAATGGGCCGTCGGTTGAAGCCGGTGGCCGCTTTCCAGAGCCCGCCCCGATCTTCGACAATGATCCGGGATCGATTCGGGTGGATCTCCGTTAGATGAACATGGGTATCCAGGCGATGACGTGGGCGGGATCTATGACCCTTGTCGGTTTTCTCGTCTCTGCTTGCGCGAGTTCCGACAGAGCCACATCGAGCTCGACGACGCGATCAGGCGCGCCATGGGCCCAGAACCTCAATGAGCCGCCCCCAACTCGCGAGCCCGCGGCCGTAGCCCCAGGGGTGCGAGAAGAGTTGAAGGCTGCGCGCGCGGGAGCGTCGCGTTAAGCCGCTACGCGCGCACTTCGCTCGTTGCGCGTTGCCACAGCCGCGAGCTTCAGGCCATCGGGGCATAGCCCCCTATGATCCCAGCCGAGATCCCCGCACCGGCCGAACTTCGCAAGGATTAGATCGATGGGATGGCGTGCCGCTGACGGGATCGCGAACGCTGACGTCGATCATCAGGTTGAAGTTCGTACCGTTCGGATCGAACGGATCGCAATCGCCAACTCCGAGTTCATCGCAACCTTCCCACCAGCCATGCTCGCCTACGACGACGCGCGGATCGAGCTTTTCACTGAAGCGCGCCCGGGCCCGCATTCCGCCGGCCGGGGTGCGTACGTCGACCCAATCCCCGTTCCTGATCCCGCGTGCCGAGGCTGTTGCGGGATTCATCTCGATCTCCGGATCCAATGCGCGCTTGCGCAGGCTTGGCAGGGCCCGGTGCTGGCTCTGACAAAAAAGGCTGGGCTTCGCGCACGTCAGGATCAAAGGGAAGGATGCAGCCAGGTCGGAGCGTGCGATCGGGCCCGCGGATGGGTCGACAAAATCCGGCATGGCCGAGTAGCCATGATCAAGGAAGGCTTCCGACCAGAATTCGACCTTCCGTGACGGCGTCGGGAAGCCGCGCGGGTTCCCCTTGTCATCGGGCGCAGCGTACTTGATGTGCTGCGTCGCCAGCGGTTTCCGTAATCCGGCAGGTTGGGCTCGAAGCTGCTCGAGGGTGATGCCGCTGGGAGCAAGCTGCTGCCGGTAGGCGGCATCGACATCGCCGTTCCAGAAATACTCGCCAAGACCGAGACGCGCGGCAAGGCCCAGGACGATATCGGTGTCGGACCTTGCCTCGCCGGGTGGGGCGACGATGGCCTGCCGAAGCTGAACGTGCGATTGCGCCTCTGCGCTGATCTCGAACCCGATCTTGAGAGATTCGCGTTCGAAGCAGGAGGCCACAGGCAGAACGATATCGGCAAGCGCCGCCGTCGGCGTCATGAACAGGTCGGCATGGGCGTAGAAATCGAGCGCGGCCAGCGCAGCGCGTCCGCGCACCGGATCGCCGTGAGCCAGCAGCAGGTTAGCGCCGAACCCGATGAGTCCGCGGACAGGATAAGGCTTGCTTTCCAGAACAGCCCGGTAAAAGTCCCGAGGGGAGACATGGTTCCAGCGCGCAGGTCCGAGCGGACGCTCAGTAACCCCGATTGCGGGAGCAAGCCGCTTTGCTGCAGGCAAGGTCTCTCCGCTGATCGAGGCGGCCGGCACTGCCGGGAGCAGCACATTGCCTCCGGCCGCATCGAAGCTGCCGGTCAGGGCGTAGAGCATGGCCATTGCCCGCGCCGTCTCCGTGCTGTTGGCATGATGCTCGTGCCCGCTCCAGGCATAGTAGGAGACGGGACGGGCGTGCCAGATCGTGCGGGCAGCTTCCTCCAATTGGCCGGGAGGAATCCAGCACGTCGCTTCAATCATGGCAGGCGAATATTTGCTGCAGAGCGCTGCGTAACGGTCGAAGACAGGCCGGCACGAGACCGGACCGTCTCCGGTTGCGACAATGTATTCGCCTCGCAAGGCAAGATGCTCAGCGGGGGCCTCGTAGCGGCCGGCCGCTGGATCGTAGCTGACGGCACGGACGGACCTTAAATCCCAGGCGACAAATTGTCCGGAGCCGCTGCTGGAAGGGAGATCTTCCGTCCGGAGCAGCCTGTCGGTGTCGGAGCGCACCAGAAGGGGGCCGTTGCTCCACGTGCGGACGAAGGCCTCGTCATACCATCCGCGCTCGATCATGATGTTGGCCAGACCCAGCGCGAGCGCGCCGTCGGTTCCGGGGCGCAGGCGCAGCCAGACATCGGCCTTGTTGGCAAGTCCGGCACGGCGCGGATCGATCACGATCAGCTTCATTCCGCGTTTCAGGCCGGCCACTGTCGCGGTCGCATGCGTAATACGGGTAAACGATGGATTGTAGCCCCACAGGATCAGGCAGCCGGATTCGGCAATGTCTGCCATTGCTCCGCCAGCACTTCCAGTTGCAACACTGCCGACGCCGAAGACGTAGCGTGTCGCAAAGCCGCGTCCCCAGCCGCACAGTTCGAGCGACGACACGTGGTTCGGCGTGCCGAATGCATTCATCAGCCTCATGATGAAGGCTGCAGAATCCGCGATTGCAGTCGTTGAAGGCGATGATTGACTGACCGCGACCGCCTCAGGTCCATGCTGCTCGGCGATGCGCAGCATGGCGGCGGCGATCTGATCGAGCGCCGCGTCCCATGATATTTCCTCCCATCCCGGATCGGCGTCGCCTTTCGGTCGCGTTCGGCGCAGCGGTCGCTTGAGTCTGTGCTTGTGATAGACCAACTCGGGAGCCGCTCGGCCCTTGGCACAAATCGCCTCGCCGGTGGGGTGGGTGGGATCGGGGTCCAGATGTGTAAATCTGCCGTCCGTCACCGTCGCGACGGTACCGCAGCGGGCGATGCACAGGCTGCAGTATCCTTGCACCCGCCGTACGTTCAGGCTCTCTGCTGGCATGCACTACTCCCTCGCGGCAATGAGCACCGCGTGTTGCCGCGTATGGCTGCCGCCTATCGTGTCGATCGCCACGTCCATGACAAGCCGCCGCCATCAGATTATCAGCGCAATCCGTGCTTTCATCGTGAAGCAGGCCGAACGGTTCGCGAGCGGCCAGGATTCCGAGGGAGAGTGTCAGTGACCTCGTGTCAACTCGAAAGGTTTGAATGAAGCATAGCATGTCCACGATGTCGGGGCGACCGCGGGAGCGCGATCAACGAAGCCAGTAGCGTGGGCCGGGTCCGCGGCGCCCGGCCTGATCGGCCGGATTTGCCAATCGGCACTTGTCGATCGAAAGGCATCCGCACCCGATGCACTGCGTGAGTCCGTCGCGCAGGTTTTGCAGCTCGGCAATTCTTTGATCGACCCGCTTCTTCCATCCCCCGGACAGACACGCCCAGTCCCCGCGCGTAGGACTCCGGTCGACCGGAAGCTTCGCAAGCTCCGCTCCGATTTCCTCAAGAGTCAGCCCGATCCGCTGCGCGAACACGATGAAAGCGATGCGCCGCAAAACCGACCGCGGATAGCGTCGATGTCCCGAGCCCGCCCGCACGGACGCAATCAGCCCGCGCTCCTCATAAAAGCGCAAGGCCGATGACGCGACGCCACTGCGCCGGGCAACTTCGCCAATTGTGAGCACGGAATCCATGCGCCAATTCAGCACATTTTCGGCTTGACTTCAAGTTCACTTGAACTTGTAGCTTGGGACCAATGGAGAACTCAAGCATGTCAAACGATATCCATTTGCAGGATCTTCGCGTGGCCGTCACCGGCGGGACGTCCGGTTTGGGGCTCGCTCTTGTGCGGCTTCTCGCCAGCCGCGGCGCGCGTGTTGCCTTCGTTGCCCGCAGCGCGCAGACCGTCAAGCACATCGCGGGCGCCACCGGCGCCGTCGGCATCGTCGGCGATGTCGGCAACAAGAGCGATATCTATCCGGTCGCAATTCAGATTACCGGCAATCTCGGCGGACTCGACGCCCTGATCAACAACGCTTCGGCACTGGGACCGACGCCGCTCGCGCTGCTCGCCGATACGCAATGCGAGGAGCTCGAACACGCGCTGGCCGTGAATCTGATCGGTCCCTTCCGATTGACCAAGGCGCTCTTCGGCGCGCTGGCCGCGTCCACGCGGGCAGGGCGGGGCGCCGTGGTGATCAACATTTCGAGCGACGCTGCGGTCAACGCCTATTCCGGCTGGGGCGCCTATGGCGCGAGCAAAGCGGCGCTTCGCCACATGACGGCGATCTGGGCTGAAGAGGCCAAATCGGAGAACATTTCGTTTCTCTCCCTCGACCCTGGCGACATGGATACGCCACTGCACGCCCTCGCCGTCCCGGATGCCGATCCGATGACCTTGAAGCGGCCGGACCGCGCTGCCATCGAGATTGTCACGGCGTTGCTCGCAGCGTTGCCGAACGACGCGGTTCGCGCCGTCGCGGAGCAGCCATGATGGACAACGATAGACTTGATCATTCGATTGCCAAACTGCTCGCGGTCGACGCAAATGGCGCGCTGCGGTACCTGCCACGAACTCGGCTTTCGTCGCTGTTCAGCGCAGGCGATCTCGTTGTCGCAAATGACGCCGCTACGCTCCCTGCGAGCTTGGTCGGCTGTCATTGCGCCAGCGGCGAGCCGATTGAAGTCCGGCTTGCGGCGTGGGTATCGCATCACAACCCGAGAGAGTTCGCGGCGATTGCGTTTGGCAGCGGTGATCATCGCACCCGCACGGAAGATCGTTCGCCGCCGCCGCCACTCGCGCCCGGTGATCGCCTCGCGCTCGGTCCACTGACCGCCGTCATCGAGCATCTGCTCGATCATCCTCGCTTGTTTCGACTCCGGTTCTTGTGCGAAACCGCAGCGATCCTGGCCGGCCTTGCGCAATACGGGCGGCCAATCCAATACGCACATGTCACAGAGCCGCTGGCGCTCTGGGACGTTTGGACACGAATCGCTGCCGACCCGATCGCGTTCGAGGCGCCGTCGGCGGGATTTGCGCTCGACTGGCGCACGCTAGCAGCCTGGCGACAGCGAGGAATTGGCTTCACCACGCTCACCCACGCCGCGGGAATTTCCTCGACCGGCGATCCAGCACTCGATGCGCGGCTGCCCTTCGACGAGCCATATCACATCCCCGAACAGGCCGTGGCGGCGATCGCCCACGCGCGCTCGCGAGGCTCGCGCATCATCGCCATTGGGACGAGCGTTGTCCGCGCGCTCGAATCGGCAGCCGATGTGCATGGTGGCGTGCCTCCTGGACATGGCATTGCAAGAGGACGCATCGGGAGGCAGACGCCCTTGCGAATCTTGGACGCGCTCCTCACCGGCATTCACCAAGTAGGCGATAGCCATTTTGAGCTGCTGCGGGCTTTTGCGAGTGACGTTGTGCTGGCGAGCGTGTCCGAAGCATTCCGTGCGCGCGACTATCGACCTCACGAGTTTGGCGATTCTCTCCTGATCGAACGCCAGCGACGAGCGCGACATCAAGCCCTTGCTCTCGCTGCCGTCGAGGGATTGAACAATATCTAGAGCACGAGGCCTGGAGGCGCACGCAACGCGCCGCGGTCGGGGTAACAGCGAGCTGGTGCGCGTCCCGATCCAGCTGGTCTTGACCCGCTCCAGATTCGTTTGCGCATCTCCTTGTCGGAAAACCGGTGTCCGCTTTTCCTTTCGGCCGAGTGGTTCTGACGCCGCCCCTGGGCCTGTAGGCGAACCCCCGGGGAGTGTGATCGGTCGTAGGCGATGGTGCATTCGGCGTATGATGCAATCAGTGCAGAAGGTGACAGCCGAGGACGAACAGGCTCATGATCACCATCGCGACCGCACAAGACGGTCGATGCGGCGGCATGCTCCCAAGCCGAAGGAGAACTGTTGCGAGTTTTGCAAACAGCTCAGAAGTGCCCGGAAACAGCCGGATTTAAAATGGGGTGGGATTGCGAAACCAGGTTAGAGATTTCAACGGCTTAGCCCAGAACCCGATAGGCTACCGTTACACCATTCCCCAAGAAACGATTTGCTATAAAATTCAACGCGTTATGCGGGAACCCTGCGGTGGCGTGACCGCGTGCAAATCGCTTGTCCGCGTCGTTCGACCCGCTCCGTTGGCGTCTTGGCAAGCACTGACGGCGGCGCGCGGCCGTCGGTCGAGCAAACCGACAGGCAGACCGAGCCCCTTGGGTTTTCGGGGCCGGCGCGATCACGACACGCCTTAAGTTGTCAGCTGGGCGCTCGGGCCACGGGGCGCGCAACTTGCTCCTCCCACTTCGCCATGTAATGCTGGTTCCATAAAACAGAAGAACATCGGCCGCCCGTCACCTGGACGCGGACGGCAGTGTCGAGCCGGCACATCGCTTTTCGGGAGAGGATGGGATGAGATTGAAAACCGCTTTGGGCCTGTTGTCGGCCGCCGCCATGACGCTTGCAGTTGCGGCCAGCGCGGCGGCCGAGGACAAGGTCGTCAAGATCGGCGCGATTTTTCCGTTGAGCGGCAATGCCGCCAGCGCCGGTATCCATGCCAAGGCCGCGATCGAGGTGGCGCTCGATATCATCAACAACGCCCATCCGGAGCTCAGCGCCCTCCCGTTGGCCAAGAACGCCGGACTCGCCGGGCTCGGCGGCGCCAAGGTCGAGGTCGTTTTCGCCGACAATCAGGGCAGCCCCGCCACCGGGCAGAACCAGGCCTTGCGGCTGATCACCGAGGAAAAAGTCGTCGCGCTGGTCGGCGCCTACCAGTCCGGCATCACGCTGACGGCAAGCGCCATCGCCGAAAGATACGGCATCCCGTTTCTGACGCCGGAGTCGGTCGCGGCCAATCTCACCGAGCGCGGCTTCAAATGGTTTTTCCGCACCACCCCGATCGCGACCGATTTCGTCAAGGTCTATAATGATTTCCTGGCCGACATGAAGGTGGCGGGCGCCAAGACCGACTCCGTCGCGCTGGTCCATGACAACACCGAATATGGCACCTCGGTCACGAACACGCTGTCGACCGGGTTCAAGGAGAAGGGGCTGACCGTTCTCGATGTCGGCTACGCCACCAACGCCACGGACGTGCAGAGCCAGGTGCTGCTGCTCAAGGAGAAGAATCCCGACGTCGTCCTCATGATCAGCTACACCTCCGACGCGATCCTGTTTGCGAAGACGATGCAGGCGCAGGATTACAAGCCGCCGATGCTGCTGGCCGATGACGCCGGCTATTCCGATCCGTCTTTCCTCAAGGCGGTCGGCAAGATCTCGCAAGGCGCCTTCAACCGTTCGTCCTGGAGCGTCGGCCCTCCGGGCTCGCCGACGGCCATCATCGCCGACATGTACAAGAAGAAGAGCGGCGATGACATGGACGACACCGCGGGCCGCGACATGCAGGGCTTCCTGGTGCTGGTGGACGCGATCGATCGCGCGGGTTCCACCGATGCGGCGAAGATTCAGGCGGCGCTCAAGGCCACCGATCTGAAGCCCGAGCAATTGATGATGGGCTATCGCGGCGTCAAGTTCGACGACAAGGGCCAGAACAGTCTCGCCTCCGCTGTCATCATCCAGCTGCAGGACGGCGAGAATTATGTCGCGGTCTGGCCGAAGTCCAACGCCGAAAAGCCGCCGGCTTTGCCGTATAAGGGGTGGTGATTGAGTGTGGCGTTGGGCTCGAGCCGCAGCGGACGTGTTGAGGCTGCCCTGGAGGGGCCCAGGAGGGGGAGGGTCGATCGCGAATGAAATGAGCGATCGGGGTGGGGTGATTGGATTGCTCCGAAATTTCACCCCACCCCGTCTCGCATCGCTGAAGCGATGCTCGCCGAGCCTCTCCCCCTCCAAAATCCTTCGAGCGACGCGCGAATGTCCTTTGTTCTTGTCCAGGTGATCGTCGGCGGACTTCTGCTCGGGGCTGTCTACGCGCTGTTTTCCTCCGGACTGACGCTGGTCTGGGGCATGATGAACATCGTCAATTTCGCCCATGGCGACTTCGTCATGCTCGGCATGTACGTCGCCTATGTCGTGTACACGGTGTTCGGCGGAGGGCCGCTGCTTGGTGCGCCGCTTGCGACGCTGTTGCTCGCGACACTCGGCGTGATCGTTTATTTCGCCCTGATCCGCGACATCATGAAGGGGCCGATGCTGGCCCAGATCCTCGGCACTTTCGGGCTCGCGCTGCTGTTGCGCTATTCGGTGTTCTGGTGGTTCGGCGCGAATTTCCTCACGCTTCCGCAGAACATTGTCGGCGGCACCATTGTCGCATTCGGCTTGCGCATCGAGGCGGCGCGCCTGCTTGCAGGCCTCGTCGCGCTGCTCGTGACGCTTGCGCTGCATCTGCTCCTGACGCGCACCGCGCTCGGATCGAAGATGCTCGCCGTAGCCGAAGACGCCACCGCGGCGCAGTTGATGGGAATCAGGCCCGACACCATGCAGGCGATCGCCTGGGCGATCGCCGCCGGCGCGACCGGGCTCGCCGGCGCCCTGATCGCCACCTTCTTCTACATCGTGCCGACGGTCGGCGAGACGCTCGCGATCGTCGCCTTCGTCACGGTGTCGCTCGGCGGGTTCGGCAGCGTGCCGGGCGCGCTGGTCGCGGGACTTCTGATCGGCGTCATCGAATCCCTGTCCGGCTATCTGATCGGCGCCGTCTACAAGGACATCGTGGTCTATGCGCTGTTCGTTTCCTTCCTCTGGTTCCGACCGCAAGGCCTGATGGGGAAGTCCTAAATGGGCAGACCGTGATGCGCCCCTTAATCTGGCCCTCCGTGCTATCGGCGCTGCTCATCGCCTATCCGCTGCTGCTGTCGACGCCGTTCCAGCAGCGGCTCGGCGCGCTGGTCTTGCTCTATGCAATTGCGGCGTCGGCCTGGAACATCGTCGGCGGCTATGCCGGCCAGGTGTCGGTCGGCCATGTCGTGTTCTTCGGCTGCGGCGCCTATGCCGCAATGGGCGCGTACGCGCATTTCGGCTTGTCGCCGCTGGTCGGGCTGCCGGCCGGGGTCGCGCTGGCGGTCGTGATTGCCGCCGTCATCGGCGTGCCGACGCTCCGGCTGTCGGGACACTATTTCAGCATGGCGACCATTGCGGTTGCCGAACTCGTGCGACTGGTCGTCACCAATACCGGCTATCTCGGCGCCGCCGTGGGGCTCTCCGGTCCGACCGTGCCGCGCAACGTCTTCGATCTCTCCTTCGTCTCGGCGTTGCCCTATTACTATCTGTTCCTGGTCGTACTCGGCGTCACGCTGCTGATCACCTGGCGGGTCACCGGCAGCCGGATGGGCTTCTATCTGCGTGCGATCAGGGATTCGGAGCGCGCGGCGCGTTCGCTCGGCGCGCCTGCGGGCCGCACCAAACTCTACGCCTATATGCTGAGCGCAGGGCTTACCAGCGTGGCCGGCGCGTTCTATGCCATGATGTTCGGTTTCGTCGATCCGGAATCCGGCCTCGGCATCCTGATCTCGGTCAAGATCCTGATCATGGCCGCGCTCGGCGGGGCAGGGCTGTTGTTCGGGCCGCTTGTTGGCGCCGCGATCCTGGTGCCGCTGGAGGAACTCTCCAACAGTCTGCTCGGAGGCCAGGGCGCCGGCCTCACCTTCGTCGTCTACGGCGCCATCATCGTCCTGATCGCGCGCTTTCAGCCCGGCGGTATCCTCACTTTGATCACGCGATATGCCGAGCGGCGCGGCAAGGCCAAAGAGCCGTCCATCGTGCCGGGAGCAGACCATGCTGCTTGAGGCGCGCGAGATCACCAAATCATTCGGCAGCTTCAAGGCGGTCGATACCGCGAGCGTCACGCTGGAAAAGGGCGACATCCTCGGCCTGATCGGTCCGAACGGTGCCGGCAAGTCGACCTTCTTCAATTGCCTGACCGGTGATCTCAGCTCGACGTCTGGGCGGGTGCTGTTCGAGGGCGGCGATATCACCACGTTGCCGCCGGAGGCACGGGCCAAACTGGGGCTGGCGCGCACCTTCCAGGTGCCGCAGACGTTTGAAGGCATGAGCGTGCTCGAGAACGTGATGATCGGCGCCTTCCTGCGCACCTCCCGCCGTGCGGAGGCGGAGACCAGAGCGCGGGCGGTGCTGGAGCGGGTCGGGATGAACCGCCTTGCCGATGCGCCGGCGCGGTCGCTTGGCACGCCCGGCCGCAAGCGGCTCGAGATCGCGCGTGCGCTTGCCACCGAGCCGAAGGTGCTGCTGCTCGACGAGGCCATGGCGGGGCTGACCCAGCAGGAGGTCAAGCGCGCGATCGCACTCGTGCGCGACATCCACGCGAGCGGGATCACGCTCGTGATCGTCGAGCACATCATGGAAGTGATCATGTCGCTGGCAAGCCGCGTCATGGTGTTTCATCAGGGCCGTGAGATTGCACGGGGCAGCCCGCGCGAAGTGACCAGTAACCCGGCCGTCATATCAGCCTATCTCGGCACCCGCGCCGCGAAGGCCGCTGCCGGCCACACGCCGGTCGAATTGATGGGCGGCCCCGCCCCATGACAGCTCCCTTGCTCAGGGTCGCGCATCTGGAAGTGCATTATGGCGACCTGATCGGCGTCTCCGATGTCTCGTTTGAGGTGCCCGAAGGCAGCGTGGTGGCGCTATTGGGCTCCAATGGCGGCGGCAAGACCACGACGCTGAATGCGATTGCCGGCCTGATCCCGGTGCATGCGGGCCGCATCGAATTTCGCGGGCAGCAGATCACAGGGCACAGCGCGTTTGCGATCGTGCGAAAAGGGCTCGCGCTGTCGCCGGAAGGCTGGCGGCTGTTCGTGCAACAAAGCGTCGAGAACAATCTGTTGCTCGGCGCCACGCCTTTGCGCGACCGGAAGCGCGCGGCCACCCTGCTGGAGCGGGTCTATGAAATCTTCCCGCGGCTGAAGGACCGCCGCGGCCAGCGCGCCGGCACCATGTCCGGAGGCGAGCGGCAGATGCTGGCGGTCGGCCGCGCCCTGATGAGCGATCCAAAGCTCCTGATGCTGGACGAGCCGTCGCTCGGCCTTGCGCCCGCGGTCGTCGAATCCATGTACGAGACCTTTGCCAGGTTGCACGGCGAAGGGCTCACGATCCTGCTTGCCGAGCAGTCGGTCGAGCTCGCGCTCGAGGTCTCCGATTTCGCAACCGTATTGCAGGTCGGCAGGAGCGTGCTCACGGGCACGGCTGCGGCGCTTGCCGTCGATCCGCAGGTCCAGCACGCCTATCTGGGGACGGGATGTGGGCCGGATCAGAGTTGACGAATGGCGGATCAGAAATCGTTGTGACAAGAAAGATGGCTTGGGAAGGAATGCATGAGGACCAGGCGCTCGACGGCGAGGGGGTCGGCCAAGCCCCGATGGCGCGGCAGTGAATTCACTGTCATTGCAAGCGAAGCGAAGCAATCCAGAGTTCTATCACAACGAAGAGTCTGGATTGCTTCGTCGCTTTGCTCCTCGCAACGACGAGCTCTATTTGATCTTGTCGTAGGCCGTAGAGAAATCGGCGAGCGGCAGCGGAATCTTGATGGTTTCCTTGGCCAGCGTCTGGAACATCACGTTGAGCTGCTTGCCTGATCTCAAGGCCGCGAGCATCTCGGCCGCGAGCGGAGCGCTGCCGTAGCAGCCGCGATTCTCGCAGGTCTGGATCTGCAGATCGGTCGCCTTGCCGTCATCGACCTGAAGCTTGGCACCGGTCGGCAGGTTCAGTCCGAGCGGCAGCTGGACCAGCGCGACCGGGGCACGGGTATCGCTGGTCACGCGGATGTTGACGAGCACGATCAGCTGCCCAGTCTTGGTCAGCACGGCCTGCTGCTCGATCGCGCATTCCAGCGGCGCATCGCGGCTCGCGCTCGAGCAGCGGGCGATCCAGCCTGGCGGTGGGGCATTGGCCGGTGTGGCGGATTCGACCGGTGGCGCCGCTGGTGCCTGGGAGGTTTGCGCCGTCGCGGCCGCGCCTTTGGATTTCGCCGCGGTTTGCGCGTCACTCGGTTCGAGCCCGGCGATCAGGACAGCCGCAATGACGATCAACGATCTCAATACAATGCTCACTTGGGAACCAGCCCTGGACAAACTCGATCGACGCGCCGTTCAGGCGCGCTGCAAAGTCACTCGGCCGCCTCCTTGACCGAGCCATGCTCCGCGTCTGCCTCGTCGTCGTCGGCCTTCGTCGAGCGGCCCCAGCGCGAGAAGGCATTGGAGAGTTTGTCTAGATAAAGGTATATTACGGGGGTTGTAAACAGTGTCAGCGCCTGGCTCACGATCAGGCCGCCGACCATCGCATAGCCGAGCGGCTGGCGAATCTCCGAGCCCGTTCCGGTCCCGAGCATCAGCGGCACGCCGCCGAGCATCGCCGCCATCGTCGTCATCATGATCGGACGGAACCGCAGGATGGCCGCCTGCCGGATCGATTGCTCCGGTGACATGTGCTGGTCACGCTCGGCTGCGATCGCGAAGTCGACCATCATGATGCCGTTCTTCTTCACGATGCCGATCAGCAGAATGATCCCGATCAACGCAATGAGGCTGAAGTCGTAGCCGAACGCCATCAGGATCGCGAGCGCGCCGACACCCGCGGACGGCAGGGTGGAGAGAATGGTGATCGGGTGAATGTAGCTCTCGTAGAGAATGCCGAGGATCAGATAGACCACGACCAGCGCCGCCAGGATCAGGAGCGGCACCGTGCCGAGCGATTGCTGGAAGGCCTGTGCGGTGCCCTGGAAGCTGGAGTTGAGGGTCGCAGGCGCCCCGAGCTCCGTCATCGCGGCCTGCACCGCGTCGGTCGCCTGGCCGAGCGCGACGCCCTGGGCGAGGTTGAAGCTGATCGTGATCGCCGGGAACTGGCCCTGGTGGCTGATCGAGAGCGGGCGCACCGGCACGCTGGTCCAGCTCGCAAACGTCGACAGCGGCACCTCGTCGCCGGTCGTCGGCGACTTGACGTAGATCTTGTTCAGCGTGTCGAGATTGCCCTGCAACTCGGGCAGGATCTCCAGGATCACGTGGTAGCTGTTGAGCTGGGTGAAGTATTGGGTGACCTGACGCTGACCGAAGGCGTCATAGAGCGTGTCGTCGATCAGCTGCGGATAGATGCCGTAGCGTGACGCCGTATCGCGGTTGATCTTCAGCTCCAGCGTGGTGCCATTGGTCTGCTGGTCGGTGGCGACGTCGCGCAATTGCTGCAGCGTCTGCATCTTCGCCAGGATCTTTGGCGCCCATTCGTTGAGCTCGTCGAGATTGGCATCCTGCAGCGTGAATTCGAATTGCGTGCGGGTCGGCCGGCCGCCCAGCCGGACGTCCTGCGCCGCCTGCATGTAGAGCCGCGCGCCTTCGACCTTCTCGAGCTTGGGACGCAAGCGTGCGATGATCTGCTGCGCGGTCGCCGTGCGCTCGTCGCGTGGCTTGAGCGTGATGAACATGTTGCCGTTGTTGCCGGCCCGGCCGCTGCCGCCGACCGCCATCGCCGAGGTGGCGACATCGGGATCCGCCAGGACAATCCGGACGAGCTCCTCCTGTTTCGCCTTCATGGCTTCAAAGGAGATGTCCTGCGAGGCTTCCGATGTCGCGGTGATCAGGCCGTTATCCTGCTGCGGGAAGAAACCCTTCGGGATGACCATGAACAGGTAGACGGACAGTCCGAGCGTCGCGAAGAAGACGAGCAGGGTTGTCCGCCGCCAGGCTATGGCGTGGTCGAGTCCGCGCTCATAGCCATGAAGCATCGCGTCGAAGGCGCGCTCGCTCCATTGATAGAGCTTGCCATGCCGCGTCTCGCCATGGGCGCGCAGGAAGCGTGAGGCCATCATCGGGGTCAGCGTCAGCGACACCACCATCGACACGAAGATGGTCATCGCCAGGGTGACTGCGAATTCGCGGAACAGGCGGCCGATGATGCCACCCATCAACAGCAGCGGGATCAAGACGGCGACCAGCGAAACGCTGATCGACACGATGGTGAAACCGATTTCGCTGGAACCCTTGAAGGCCGCGGCGAGCGGCTTCTCGCCTTCCTCGATATAGCGCGAGATGTTCTCGAGCATCACGATCGCGTCGTCGACCACGAAGCCGACCGCAATCGTCAGCGCCATCAGCGACAGGTTGTCGAGCGTGTAGCCGAATACCCACATCAGCGAGCAGGCGCCGAGCAGTGCGAGCGGCACGGTGATCGCCGGAATCACGGTCGCCCAGAAGCTGCGCAGGAAGACGAAGATGACCATCACCACGAGGAAAATGGTCAAAAGCAGCGTGAACTGGACGTCCGCGACCGCGGCGCGGATGGTCTGGGTGCGGTCGCTGATGAGCTCGATCTTGATCGTCGGCGGGATCGCGGCCACCAGCCGCGGCAGCATCGCCTTGATCTTGTCCACGGTATCGATGACGTTGGCGCCGGGCTGCTTGAACACCACCAGGAACACGCCGCGCTTGCTGTTGGCCCAGGCCGCCTGCTTGGCGTCTTCCGGACCCGTCACCGCCTGGCCGATGTCGCGGATCCGCAAGGGACCGCCATTGCGGTAGGCGACGATGACGTCATTCCAGTCCTTGGAATCCAACATCTGGTCGTTGGCGTAGATCGTATACGCCCGCGTCGCGCCGTCGATATTGCCCTTGGGCGCGTCGACGGTCGTGATCGCGATCTGGTTGCGGACGTCCTCCAGCGACAGGCCTTTTGCCACGAGCTTGGCCGGGTCGACCTGGACGCGGATGGAAGGCTTTTGCTGTCCGCCGATGATGACCTGCGCGACGCCGGAAATCTGGCTGATCTGCTGCGCGAGCTGAGCGTCGACGGCGTCGCTGACCGTGGTCAGCGGCAGCGTCTCCGAGGTCGCCGACAGCAGCAGGATCGGCGAATCCGCCGGATTGACCTTGCGGTAGGTCGGCGGCGAGGGAAGATTCTTTGGCAATTGCCCGCTGGCCGCGTTGATCGCGCCCTGGACGTCGTTGGCCGCGCCGTCGATGTTGCGGTTGAGATCGAACTGGATGGTGACCGCGGCGGTGCCCAGATAGCTCGTCGAGGTCATCTGCGCGATGCCGGGAATTTGCGCGAATTGCCGCTCCAGCGGCTGCGCCACAGAGGTCGCCATGGTTTCAGGACTGGCGCCCGGTAGGTTCGCGGTGATCTGGATGGTCGGAAAGTCGACCTGGGGCAGGGGGGCGACCGGCAGCAGGGGGTAGGCCACGAGGCCGACGAACAGGATCCCCGCCATCAGCAGTGAGGTGCCGATCGGATAGCGGATGAAAGGTGCTGAGATCCCGCCGTTCATTCCTGTCGGACCTTGCCTTGTTGGGACGGGTCCGAACTGGCGACCGCCGTTGTGACGAGGCTGCCGGGCTGCACCTTGAACTGTCCGCCCGTGATGACCTGCTCTCCCGGCTGCAGCCCTTCCTCCACCACCGAGCGGCCATCGATGGATTGGGATACCTTGACCTTGCGCAGCTCAGCCTTGCTGTCGCCGTTCACCGCGTAGGCATAGAGGCCGTTGGTCGAGTGCTGAATCGCATCGTCCGGGACCACGGTCGCATCCTTGAGGGTCTTGACCAGCAGTCGCGTCGAGACCGACTGGCCCGGCCAGAGGGCATGGTTCTTGTTGGCGAACACCGCCTTCAGCCGAATAGTCCCGCTCGTGGTATCAACCTGATTGTTGATAACGGCGAGCGCCCCCTCGGCCAGCGGCTTCTTCCCGTCGGTGGTGATCGCGATGACCTTGAGCGGGGAAACGCCCTGGGCCTCGCTGATATAGGGCAGCTGGTCTTCCGGAGCGGTAAAAATGACGGCGATCGGCTCGACCTGGGCGACCGTCACGATCCCGGTCTGGGTCGCGGCATTGACGATGTTGCCGACATCGACCTGGCGCAGCCCGACGATGCCGGTGATCGGCGACTTGACCTGCGTGTAGTCGAGCTGGGTCTGGGCGTTGGAGATGGCCGCATCGTCGGCAGCGATCTGGGCGGTTAATTGCGCAACGGTAGACCGCTGGGTATCGAGTTGCTGTCGCGTCGCGAACTCGCCGAGCTTGGTGTAGCGCTGCAGATCGAGATTGGCGTTGGCGAGATTGGCCTCGTCCTGCACCTTCTTGGCCTTGGCCTGATCGAGCACGGCCTGGAACGGGCGCGGGTCGATTTCGGCGAGCAGATCGCCTTCCTTGACCAACTGGCCTTCCTGGAAACCGATCTTGTCGATCTGGCCATCGACGCGAGTTCGGACCTGCACGGTGTTGAAGCCTTGAACCGTGCCGAGCCCGGTCAGGTAGACCGGAAAGTCAGCCTTCTCCACCGGAGAGATCGAGACACGAATCGGTGGACGGGTGTCAGACTTTTGTGCACTCGCACTCTTCGCAGCCGCATCAGGCCCATGATATCGCTGCCAGCCGTAATAGCCGCCGGCTGCGGCAACCCCGATTAGCAACACCCACGCAATCGACCGAGTTTTCATAGCGCTCATTCGCCGAAAAGACAGGGGATCGGGTTCATATCATTCCCGCAGGCCAAAGATATCAACGGTATAATATGCCCAGAGATCGCGTGTAAACACACTATGGCTTGAGAATTCTAAACAATTCGCAAGCTTTGCCTACGCTCGAGGCCTTCGCTCAAATTGCAAGCCGCGATGCGGCGCCAATGGTGCCCGATCTCGCGACACGGGGCAACGCAACAATTGCGATCGGCCACTCACGAGAGCGTCCTCTGCAGCCGCGTGCGTGGTGACCTCAAGCTAGCAACGTGACGTTGTCGCGGCGCGTTGACGCGACGATCTGCGGCATCTTCGCGACTGGAACAACTCCAACCTCGTTGTCAGCGGACGCCGCTTTGCGCGACGCGAGCAGACGTGAGGAGCGTCGCAGTCGATGGCCTCGCTGATGAGTCGCTCAGCACCGACCGAGAGCGGCTTTTTGCAAATCATGGAGAGCCCCTTTCCACACGATTGCTCGCATCCGATTTAGAACGCTTGCAATGGCGACTCCGATCGGCATCTTAGAATCGCTTTGGTCTGGACACATTCAAGCGCGTTTCGCGCCCGCTCGCGTTGACCCGAATTTTCCCGCTCGATACCAGACGGCTTGTCGCGCGAGACAGAAAGTCCGTCGATTCATCGTGTGAGACAAATCAGAAATCTGATTCGTCATTGGGCCGAGACATGAACTTCGCACCCCACGAGTTGTCGCCATGGTCGATGTTTCTGGCGGCCGATCGTCTGGTCAAGTGCGTGATGATCGGCCTCGCCCTGGCGTCGCTGACGACCTGGACGATCTTCTTTGCGAAGATCGCCGAGCTCTCATAGTTGCGGCGCCGGTTGCGTAGCGCGCTGCATCGGATCGCCGATGCGAACTCGCTGGAGGAGGCCCGGCGGGTGCTGGGGGCGAAGGACGGCTTGTTGTCGCCGTTGCTCGATGCCGCCTCGCGCGAGGCCTGTCTGTCCGCGGGCCGGTCCAGCGACGGCGGCGTCGAGGAGCGCGCCGCGTCGAGCTTTGCCGACATCGTGCGCGCGGAGGCCGGCCGCGTCCGCAGCGGCATCGGCCTGCTCGCCACGATCGGCTCGACTGCACCCTTTGTCGGCTTGTTCGGCACGGTCTGGGGCATCATGAACAGCTTCATCGGAATCTCGAAGGCGCAAACCACCAATCTCGCCGTGGTCGCGCCCGGCACCGCGGAGGCCCTGCTTGCCACGGCGTTCGGCCTTGCCGCCGCGATCCCGGCCGTCGTCATCCACAATCATTTCGCGCGCGCGGCCAAAACCTATGTCGAACTGGTCAACCGCGCCTCGGGAGCCGCGGCGCGATTGTTGTCACGTGACCTCGATCGCAGCCACGGACCTCGGGACGGGTGAAAGCGCGCGCCGGGCGAAGGTCAGGTGGCAGCGGGAACTGATCGCCCATTTTGACGGGCACAAGCGCGACGCTTGCGGAGCGGGCACCCAGCACTCTCGATATCATGATCCCGGTCAGTTTTGCGCTCGACAGGCAAGGCCGCGTCCGGTCGACCCGCGTCGCGAAGAGGTCGGGCGATCCTGCCTTCGATCAGGCGGCCCGCGCGATGGTCGAGCGCGCCGATCCGGTTCCGCAGCCTCCGCCTGTCGTCGCCGACGAGGGATTGAATCTTACCATGCGGGTGATCTTCCGGCCTAAGGGCAAGAACCGATGGGCCGAAACCGGCGAGAGGCGCGCGGGAGGCTTTCCTTCACCGCCAAAGCATCCGGATGCCGACATAGACGACGACGAGGCAGGCGAAGATCAACGCGACCGGCAGCTGCTGTTTGCCGTTGGGCGACACCCCGGCAAAGGCGGCCGGTCGCGCCAGCCGGGCCGCCGGGCGGCGAAAGGCGGTGACATTGTCGGTCTTGGGCTCTGTCTTGGGTTCGCTCGGGGCGGGGCGGACGTCCGGCGGTTTCCCAATGCCGCCCATTTCGGCATAGTAGGTCTTGTACATCGAGCGGATGGTCGCTTCGGTCGCCTCGTCCTCCGACATGTCCTTGAGCAGGGCCTTGTAGCTCGCCAGGAAGTTTTGGGCCTCGGCGGAAAGGGAGGATGCGCCATTCAGCTTGGCGATCATCTTCCAGGTGGCAAAATCGGCGCGCGCCCGCGTATCGGCACGTCGCGCGATCATCATGTCGGCAGCTTTGACCAAGGTAAAAGGCCTCGGGGTGGTTCTTCGCCGATCCCAAAAACGCGCGGATCAGGCGTTACCGGTTAAAGTAAGGAGTAACCTGACGATGAAATCGGTCGCTGTTCGAAGCAAGGCCGATATCACATCAAGATTGAGACCGAACTGCGAACCTGCAAGCGGCAGGACGATCAAAATTCCGATCAGGATGAGCATTCCGAACGGCTCCAGGCGGGCCAGGGGGGCTGCCAAGGGTCCGGGCAGGAGGCCGACGGCGACCCGGCCGCCGTCCAAAGGCGGGATCGGCATCATGTTGAAGACCGCCAGCGCCGCGTTGATCACGATCGCGTTCTCCAGATTGTGAGCGACCCATAGCGCCCAATTCCCGGAGACGAAGGGCAGGAGATGAAACGCGAGCCCGGCTGCCAGCGCGAGCAGGATGTTGGTGGCGGGACCGGCCAGCGCGACCAGAGCCATGTCGTAGCGCGGGTTGTTCAAGCGGCGGAAGTTGACCGGCACCGGCTTGGCGTAGCCGAACAGGAACGGCGAATGCGACAGCAGCAGCATGGCCGGCAGGAACACCGTCCCGACCGGATCGATATGCTTCAGCGGGTTGAAGGTGACGCGCCCGAGCTGCCAGGCGGTATCGTCGCCGCGCTGGTGCGCGACAAAGGCGTGGGCCGCCTCGTGGAAGGTGATCGCGGTCAGCAGGGGCAGTACCCAGACTGACAGGGCATAGGGGGTGATGTTCAAGGGTGTCGTTCCCGTGGTTGGAGCGCTAGGGCGGCGCTTCGGCATATTGTGGCAGGCCGTCGTCCAGCTTCAGCCAGGTGATCTTTTCGGACACCCAGATGTGTTCGGCAGGCGAAAACGCGTTGCGGTCGTCGAATGTCGCAAGCGCCACCCCTGCGGCGGTACCGTTTGTGCGCCACGCAAACAGCCTCGTGCCGCATGTCGAGCAGAACACGCGGTCGAGCCGCTCCGAAGATGGATAGCGACCAGTCTCGCCTTGGATCGTGATTGCGGTCTGTTCGAACAATGCGCGGGCAAAGAACGGCGAGCCCATCGCCTTCTGGCAGGTGCGGCAATGGCAGACGCGGACATTGACCGGCTGGCCTTGGCATTTGAAGCGCACCGCGCCGCACAGGCAACCGCCTTCGCTGATCATTTGTCGCCTCAGTAAGTCGCGCGGCCGCCGGAGATGTCGAACACGGCGCCGGTCGAGAACGAGCAGTCCTCGGACGAAAGCCAGGCCACCATCGCGGCCAGCTCTTCCACCAGCACGAAGCGTGCTTTCGGGATTTTCGAGAGCATGAAATCGATATGCTGCTGCGTCAGCTGGTCGAAGATTGCGGTTTTTGCCGCCGCAGGCGTCACCGCATTGACGACGATGTCATGCGCGGCGAGTTCTTTCCCCAAAGATTTCGTCAGCGCGATCAGGCCGGCCTTGGACGCCGAGTAATGCGCGGCGTTGGGATTGCCTTCCTTGCCGGCGATCGAGGCGATGTTGACGATGCGTCCGTAGCCTTGCGCGATCATTTGGGGCACGACCGCCTTGCAGCAGATGAAGGGGCCATCGAGATTGATGTGCAACACCTTGCGCCACTCTTCGAGGTCGGTTTCCCACACCGTCTTGTTGACGCCGGCGATGCCGGCATTGTTGACGAGAATGTCGATCTTGCCGAGGGTCGCTAGCGTTGCGTCGCGCGCCTTTTCGACGGCCGCAAGATCCGAGACGTCGACCTTGAAGGCGGTCGCTGCGTCGCCGATCTCTTTCGCGGTCTTATCGGCGAGCGGCTGGTCATGATCCCAGATCGCGACCTTGGCGCCGGAAGCGACGAAACGTTCGGCGATGGCGCGGCCAAAGCCCTGCGCGCCGCCGGTGACGACGGCGCAGCGGCCATTGAGGTCGATCTTGTTCATGCTGCAAGCCTTTGACCGCGTTGACGTCAGAGCATGAAGCCGCCATCGACGACCATGTCGACGCCGGTGGTGAACGCGCTTTCGTCGCTCGCAAGATAGACCGCCATGGCTGCGATTTCCTCTGCGGTGCCCAGCCGGCCCATCTTCTGGCGGGCGACGAATTTCTCGCGTCCATCAGGGCCAGCGGCGGCCGCGCGCTCGAGCATCGAAGGCGTCTCCACGGTGCCGGGGCAGATGCTGTTGCAGCGGATGCCCTGAGTGATGAAGTCGAGCGCAATCGCGCGCGTGAGCAGCGAAACCGCCGCCTTGGACGCGCTGTAGACATAACGGTTGGCGGGTGGCCTCAAGGCCGCGCAAGACGAGATGTTGACGATGCTGCCGCCTCCGCCCGCCAGCATCGCCGGCAGAAAGGCCTTGATGGTCCGGTGCATGGATTTGACGTTGAGGTCGAACGAGAAGTCCCAGTCTTCTTCCGAACAGTCCAGGATGGTTCCGTGGTGCACGAAGCCCGCCGCATTGAGGAGGACGTCGATCTTTCCAACGCGCTTGGCGAAGGTGTCGACCTCGGTGCTGCTTCGAACGTCGAGCCGTGCCGTCTCGGCGACGCCTTCCTTGCCCAGGTTGGCGATGCCGCCTTCATTGATGTCGGTCGCGATCACCGTGGCGCCTTCACGCGCGAATGCCATTGCGCATGCGCGCCCGATGCCCGCCGCCGCAGCGGTGACAACAGCGCGCTTTCCCTTGAGGCGGTCCGCCATTTTCTTCTCCTCACCTTGATCTTGTCTGTTTGCACGTCATTGCAAAGCAATCCAGAGTCGTGTGCGTGGCTCTGGATTGCTTCCGCGGAGCCTGTCATCGGGTCGGCTAGAGCCCGGCCCCGTTGGCTCGCAATGACGGTGAGCGAGCTAGTGATTATCCCTGGCGACGCCGAACTGTTCGGCGATGTTTTGGTAGCGGGTAGCAAGCTCCAGGCACGCGCCGGTCTCCTGCTGGCCGACCGTGTTGCGATAGAGCTCCTGCCAGGGCGTCTGGTTGGCGGGATGCGGGAAGCCGCCCTTGGCCTTGAGCTCGGCATAGCGCGCCTTCAATTCCTCATCGGAGATCAGAATGTTGGCCGAGCCCTTGTTGAGGTCGATGCGCACCTTGTCGCCGGTCCGGAGCACCGCCAGTCCGCCATTGGCCGCGGCTTCCGGCGAGGCATGCAGGATCGAAGGCGATCCCGACGTGCCTGACTGCCGGCCGTCGCCGATGCAGGGCAGGGACAGGATGCCGCGTTTGATCAGCGCCGCGGGCGGCTGCATATTCACGACCTCGGCGCCGCCGGGATAGCCGATCGGACCAGTGCCACGGATGAACAGCATGCAGTTTTCGTCGATGTTGAGCGAAGGATCCTCGATCCGCACGTGATAATCCTCGGGGCCTTCGAAAACGATGGCGCGGCCTTCGAAGGCGTGCGGATCCCTGGGGTTGCTCAGATAGCGGTCGCGGAATTCCTTCGAAATCACGCTGGTCTTCATGATCGCGGAATCAAACAGATTGCCGCGCAGCACCAGGAAGCCGGCATCCTTCACCATCGGCTTGTCGTAGGCATAGATCACGTCGCCGTCGACCGCAGGCGCGCCTGCGCAGTTCTCGCCGATGCTGCGGCCGTTGACCGTCTTGGCATCTTCATGGATGCGCTTGTGCTTGATCAGTTCGCGCACCACCGCGGGCACGCCGCCGGCGCGGTGATACTCCTCGCCGAGATAGAAGCCGGCCGGCTGCATGTTGACGAGCAGCGGCACGTCCAGACCGTATTTCTGCCAATCGTCGATCGAAAGCTCGACGCCGATATGCCGGGCCAGCGCATTGATGTGGATCGCCGCGTTGGTCGAGCCGCCGATCGCGGAATTGACCACGATGCAGTTCTCGAAGGCTTTTCGCGTCAGAATGTCGGAGGGCTTGAGATCCTCCCAGACCATGTCGACGATGCGCCGTCCGGTCTCATAGGCGATCTGGCCGCGCTCGCGGTGGGGGGCTGGGATCGCCGCGCAGCCGGGCAACGACATGCCGAGCGCTTCCGCGAGCGAGTTCATGGTGGAGGCGGTGCCCATGGTGTTGCAATGGCCGACCGACGGCGTCGAGGACGCCACGAGCTCCAAGAACCCCTCGTAGTCGATCTTGCCTGCCGCGAGCTGCTCACGCGCTTTCCAGACGATGGTACCGGACCCGGTGCGCTCGCCCTGATGCCAGCCGTTGAGCATCGGACCGCCCGACAGCACGATCGCGGGCAGGTTGACGGTCGCCGCCGCCATCATGCAGGCCGGCGTCGTCTTGTCGCAGCCGGTGGTCAGCACCACGCCGTCGAGGGGGTAGCCGAACAGGACCTCAACCAGGCCGAGATAGGCCAGGTTGCGGTCCAGTGCCGCGGTCGGCCGTTTCCCGGTCTCCTGGATCGGATGGGTCGGGAATTCCATTGCGATGCCGCCGGCCGAGCGGATACCCTCCCGCACCCGGTGCGCGAGCTCGATGTGATGACGATTGCAGGGCGACAGGTCGTTGCCGGTCTGCGCGATGCCGATGATCGGCTTGCCCGATTGCAGCTCCTGCCGGGTCAGCCCGAAATTCAGGTAGCGCTCTAGATAGAGCGCCGTCATTCCGGGGTTATGGGGGTTGTTGAACCATTCGGTCGAACGGAGCTTGCGCCTGCCGACGCCGGTTAGCGGCTTATTCATGATTTCTCCCGCAGCGCACACATAGGCCCGTTTTTCGGGCGCCTTGTTGGTAAATCCTGACTTGTTTGCACGTCAAGCTCTGCTTCGCAATCGCGGCTGGATCGGGGACAGTTTACGACTTTGATCCAACGACATCGCCGCGAAAGTCTGGTATGACCCGGTGCAACAACAGACCGCAGGGGCCTTTGTCCCGCGGACGGCTCGGAATCGGGAGGGAGATAGATGTCTTCGGTGCAAATTCGCGACGTGCGCAAGTCGTTTGGTGGATTTGAAGTCCTGCACGGCGTGACGATTCCGATCGAAGACGGAGAGTTCGTGGTTCTGGTCGGTCCCTCCGGCTGCGGCAAATCGACCTTGCTGCGGATGCTCGCGGGGCTCGAAAACATCACGTCGGGCACGATTTCCATCGGCGAGCGCGTCGTCAACAACGTTCAGCCCAAGGAACGCGATATCGCCATGGTGTTCCAGAATTATGCGCTCTATCCGCATATGACGGTCGCCGACAATATGGGCTTCTCCCTGAAGCTGCGTGGCGCCAGCGCCGACGAGATCAATAAGCGGGTCAAGCGCGCAGCCGACATCCTGGCGCTGACCGCGCTGCTCGAGCGTTATCCCCGGCAATTGTCCGGCGGCCAGCGCCAGCGCGTCGCCATGGGACGCGCCATCGTGCGGGATCCCCAGGTCTTCCTGTTCGACGAGCCCTTGTCCAACCTCGATGCCAAGCTCCGCGTGGCGATGCGCACCGAGATCAAGGAGCTGCATCAGCGGCTGAAGACCACGACCGTCTATGTGACTCACGACCAGATCGAGGCCATGACGATGGCCGACAAGATCGTGGTGATGCATGATGGGATCGTCGAGCAGATGGGCTCGCCGCTCGATCTCTACGACCGGCCGGAGAATCAGTTCGTCGCGGGCTTCATCGGCTCGCCGGCGATGAATTTCCTGAAAGGCAAGGTGGTCGCCAACGGCGGCGCCAGCTTCGAGGGGCCGAACGGCGTCAAGCTACCGCTGAAATCGGCGCCGGCCAGTTCCGACGGGCGGCCGGCCGTCTACGGCATCAGGCCCGAGCATTTCACCATCGCAGACGACGGCGCGGAGGCGGAGATCATCGTGGTCGAGCCGACGGGATCGGAGACCCAGGTGTTCGCCAAGCTCGGCGGCGAGCAGGTCGTGGCCGTGTTCCGCGAACGTCATCAGTTCAATCCGGGTGACAAGATCCGGCTGAAACCCGATCCATCGCTTGCGCATCTCTTTGATGAGACCACGGGCAAGCGGCTGAACGGCTAACTGACCAAGAATACAAAAACGAGAAAACGGAGGAATATGATGAATGATTTTACCCGCCGCGCCCTGCTTCAAGGGGGCACTGCACTGGCGGCGGCCGGCGTACTGACGGGACCAGCGCTTTTCGATTTCGCCAAGGCCTGGGCCGATACCGCGCCATGGAAGGCCGAGTCCGGCGCCAAATTGACCGTCATGCGCTGGAAGCGCTTCGTCCCCTCCGAGGACGACGCGTTCAACGCCATCGTGGCGGCGTTTTCGAAGGCGACCGGGACCGAGATGAACGTGTTCAGCGAGTCCTTCGAGGACGTGCAGCCGAAGGCGTCCGTGGCCGCCAACACCGGCTCGGGTCTGGACCTCGCGTGGGGCCTGCACACGCTGCCGCAGCTGTTCCCGACCAAGGTCCTGAAGATGAACGACGTTGCCGACTACCTCGGCAAGAAATACGGCGGCTGGACCGATGCTGCGGCCAAGACCTGCAGGCTCGGCGATGACTGGCTGGGCGTCCCGGTCGCCACCAATGGCGGCTACATGACCTACCGCAAGTCGGCCACCGACAAGGCCGGTTTCCAGGAATTCCCGAAGGACTTCCCGAGCTTCCTGGAAATGTGCAAGGCGCTGAAGGCGAACAACACGCCGGCCGGCTTTGCGCTGGGGCATGCCACCGGCGACGCCAATGGCTGGCTGCACTGGATCCTGTGGGGCCACGGTGCGTACACGGTCGACCAGAATGACAAGGTCATCATCAACTCGCCCGAGACGATGAAGGCGCTGGACTATTGCAAGACGCTCTCTGAAACCTTCATTCCCGGCGTCGCTTCGTGGAACGACTCGTCGAACAACAAGGCGTACCTGGCCGGTGAGCTCTATTGCACCCTCAACGGCATCTCGATCTATGTCGCCGCCAAGACCGACCCGACCAAGAAGGAGCTCGCCGAAGACACCTTTCACGCGCTGCATCCGGTCGGCCCGGTCGGCAAGCCCAGCGAACTGCAACTGGCGCTGCCGATCCTGGCCTTCAACTTCACGAAATACCCCAACGCCGCAAAGGCCTTCATCGCCTTCATGCTGGAGAAGGAGCAGTTCGAGGGCTGGCTGCAGGGCGCGCAGGGCTATCTGACCCAGACCCTGAATGCCTATGAGAATGCGCCGATCTGGACTGCGGATCCGAAGAACACCGTGTTCTCCCAGGCCTCGAAGCGCACGCTGCCGGCCTCCGGCATTGGCATGGTCGGCGAGAAGGCGGCGACCGCGATCGCCGACTTCATCGTGGTCGACATGTTCGCCAACTACTGCACCGGCACCAAGGACGCCAAGGGCTCTATCGCGGAAGCCGAGCGGCAGCTAAAGCGCATCTATCGCTGACGAACGGCGGAGCGGGCAGGCTGCTGCCCGCTCTCTTTCTCACGCGTGGTGAGATTGGGTTGAATTGGAGGCGCGAAGGTGCGCTCCCTTGCCCTTTTGGGGAGGAGAGCAGCCCCAAGCGCGATGCCGAAGGTGTGGACCCGACCCCCGACTCCCTCCCGCAAGGGGGAGGGGAGAGAGAAAGCGTCCGGGGAGACATGGATGCAACCAAGAACCGTCACGCTCTAGTATCAGGATAAGTCCATGGCTGACGTCGCAATCGCACCCCGGGCGGGAAGCCCAAAACCGCAGATCCGCGAAACGACCAATTGGGAGCAGCTCAAGCACAACAGGAACTGGCTCGGCTTCTGGTTCATGCTGCCGGCGATGGCGTTCCTGGTCCTGTTCCTGGCCTACCCGCTGGGCC
>Ga0210401_10001129_pt1 | contig 31435 bp, 28 predicted proteins | sample IncBWH32MmetaG_FD_150866 | JGI IMG/M metagenome (GOLD analysis project Ga0210401, IMG submission 150866) | Forest soil microbial communities from Barre Woods Harvard Forest LTER site, Petersham, Massachusetts, United States - Inc-BW-H-32-M | ecosystem: Environmental > Terrestrial > Soil >...
CCGAGCCGCTCCGTCAAAGAGCGGATACAATTTCAGCTACGCTCCGGTTGCCGCCACGCCGGTCACACAGTACACAATTCTGGCCTATCCGCAGTCCAGCTCCACCGGTCAGCGGTATTTCATGACCGACCAGAGTGGTGTGATTTACCAGACCTCGGACGGCAAGATCCCGTCCATCGGAAACGCCGATACGACTCCGATCGGCCAGTAACATTTGGAAGTTGCTTGCATGGGGGGAGAAAGGCCAAGGCCTTTTTCCCCCGCATCATTAAGAGCTGCGATTTATCCGTGTTTTCCAGACCCGGATTCCCGAGTTGGCCGCAGCTTCCTGCTATAATTCAGTTGTGAATTTTCGTACCAGAACGTTGTTTGCCTCACTGGTTTTGGCCGCCGCGGCTTTGGCCGTGGCGAGTTCATCGGAATCGGCTTCGCAGCAAGCGCCCGATCCGGCAAAATCTTTTGCGCGACTGCTCGAGCAGCACTACCGGCAGCCACGCACGCTGCAGGCGGTCTTCCTGGAACGCTACAGCGAGGGGCAAAGGCAGGCCAGGATCGAGTCCGGCACGGTCTACTTTCGCCGGCCGGGACAAATGCGCTGGGAATATGACTCGCCGGAAAAAAAACTTTTTCTGGTCGATGGAAAGACCACCTGGTTTTACGTTCCCTATGACCATACGGTGACGAAGGCTCCCGTCAAGGAGAGTTCCGATTGGCGCACACCGCTCGCTCTCTTGACCGGGAAGGCGGATTTATCGCGCCTCTGCAGCCGGATCGATGTGGTCGAACAAAAAGGAATCCCTGCCGGCCACGCCGTCCTTCGCTGCGTTCCTAAGGAAGCCAAGGGCGCTTCGGAGGGGGATAATTACGCGGACGTTCTTCTGGAACTCGATACGGCTACAGGAGAACTTGCCCGCATCGAGATTCGCCAGCCGGGCGGAATTGAGTTGGAATATCGCTTTGGCAACTGGCAGTCGGACGTTCCTCTGGCAGGCGATCTATTCCGCTTTCAAGTGCCCTCCGGAGTTGCCATTGTGGATGGCGCAGCGTTGTCCGGGCCTCCCAGCTAAGGTTGGACACGTGCTCTTATCCGGTACTAACTGATTGACGGTTCCCCCCGCGTATTCTGCGCCATCCGCCCGATCCCGATGCTAGACTTTCAGTAGAAATTTACGAATGGTGAATATGTCCACGGAAATTACCGCAATGACGGAAGATTCGCGGGTTGCAGTGCTGCGCGAGAAGTATATCGTCAGGATCCTGCTTCTTATTACGGCGCTCACCTACGTGGGAACAATCCGGTTCGATTTCGTTCACGACGACTTTCCCGTGATCGTCAATAACCCTTTCCTGAGGGCCTGGCACTACGCTCCACAGTACTTCGTCAGTTCGTTATGGAAGCAGATGGCGCCCTCGGCCGTCGCCAACTATTACCGCCCAATCTTCCTTATTTTCCTGAGGATGAATTACGCGCTGTTTGCGGTACGCCCGCTGGGATGGCATTTGTTTGCCATAGGATTGCATCTCCTGGTCACTTGGCTTACGTATCTTGTGGTGCGAAAAATGACCGGGCAATTCACGACGGCCTGGCTAACGGCGCTGATTTTCGGCGTTCATCCGATCCACCACGAAGTGGTGGCCTGGGTCTCTGGCACGCCCGATTCTCTGTTTGCGGTTTTTTTCCTGTTGGCGTTCTGGGCGTATCTGCAATCCCTGGAAGGGTCGAAGGGACTATGGATGTCACTGTCTTGTGCGCTATATGCATTAGCCCTTCTCAGCAAGGAGACGGCAATTGTTCTGCCGGCTCTGGTTTTTGTGCATGCTTGGATTGGCTATCGTCCGCCGGAAAACGAAAGCAGTCCGGGCTATGGCGGGCGGTTTCTCAGGGCAATGACTTACGCAGTCTGGTTTCTTCCCGTCGCGCTCCTTTATTTGCTCGCGCGGGACAAGGTTTTGTCCGGCCTTGGACATTCTTTGGAGTCCGTGTCTCCTCTGGCGTGGCTCTCGACGCTTCCATCGATTCTACTTTTCTACGTCAAGCACTGGTTCCTTCCATTTGGATTCTCCGAATACTACGATCTGTTCTATCAACCAAAATTGAATTTTGGGCACGTGATTTTCCCCGCGTTGATTCTCATTGGTCTGGGAGCGGCCGCCTGGATCTCACGAAAACGCTTAGGCACGAAGGCAGTGGATAACGCTGCCGCATGGATTGTGATCCCTCTTTTGCCGGCCCTGGATACTTTTGTTTTCTGGCATAACGAGCTTGTTCATGACCGGTATTTCTACGTTCCCAGCATTGGAGCGGCGTTGCTCATTGCTCTGATCATCGAGCGCGCCGCGGAAACGCGGCTGGGGCTTTTCGGACAGCCCACGCACGTTGTCGTGGCCGGGTTGGCTCTCGCCGTTCTTCTCGCTTCCTTCACCGGCTGGACGGTGTATTTCTGGAGAAGCGATTACGCATTGTTTACAAGGGCCCACCAAATTGCCCCCTTGAATGAAAATGCCATGAATAACCTGAGCATGGAATTGATGGGTCGCGGGGACATCGAGGGCGCCCGCGCTCTCCTCGAAACGGGGTATCAGAAAGATCCCACCGATTTTCATTTCCCGTTAAATTTAGGGCGTTTGTACTACGGCAGGGGTGAGTACCAGAAAGCGGAATCGTACATGTTGGAGGCCAAGCAACTCGCTCCCGAACTGGCGGACCCCTACTTGTTTTTGGGACAGATCGAGCTGAGGCAACATCGCGTGAAGGAAGCTCAGGAAAATCTGCGCCTGGCAGTGAATCTGAATCCTTACTCGGCGCAAAACCATACGATCTACGGGATCGTGCTGGCCTCAAACGGTGATTGCGTGAACGCCGACCAACAGTTTGAAGCCGCGCTCGCTCTGGAGCCGGGGGACGCCCTTACCCAGCGCCAGATGTCTCGCTGCCGGGCGGCCTTGTCGCCGTCTACTCTTCCCGCGACAAAACCCGGACAGCTCTGACCGAGCCGCCTTCCTAGGGACGTCCTTTCCGTTCTTTTCCAAGTCCATCAGATATCTGAAAATTTCAAGCATATAAAAATGAAGCGGCGCCCCGTCCGGCTCACTGGGATGAGAAACAGCCTGGGGCGCCGCGTAATCGAACCGGAGAGTATCGTCTCCAGCTCGCGCGTGGGGAATCAATTTCAAAATCTGAGACGCCGTGCAAATTCGAAGTTTACCTTAGCCGGCCCGGATGCGAACGTATGAACAGGCGGCGAATTGTATTCAATATGGCTCAGGCAAGGCAAGAGTCGAATTCCGTTGGGCCTTTGGCTGAGCCATGTTGACCTGGAATTTACACGGGACTCATAATTGAGAAATGTATTTCCAGGCGGCAAGCAGTTATATTTGTACGGCTGGCCGGATCGTGGAGTTATCGCCCAGTGCACGCTGCCGCGGGGCCGGCTTTCTGCATCTATAGCGGTTGAGGTACACTCACGGGATGGCTGAGTTTCTCTGTAAAGTGGCCGACGGCAGCGGAAAAGTTTTTTTGCACGTGGAGCCCGCGGAATCTATCACGGAGGCGCGCCAGAAACTTTCCGACCGCGGCCTCTTCGTTTACAATGTCCGGCCGCGAGCCGGACGACTGGGCCAGCTGTTTGGCCGGCGGCGCCAGAAATCGGTCGATGGGAATGACTTCCTTGTCTTTAACCAGCAATTCAACACCCTGATCAAGGCGGGAATCCCCATTCTGAAGGCGTTGGACCTGCTTTCCGACCGAGCGGCCGCCGAGCGGCTTCGGCCCGTTCTCGGCGAGGTTCGCCGGCTGGTCCGGGAGGGCACCACGCTGTCCGACGCGCTGGAACAGCAGGGCGTGTTTCCGAAGGTCTACACCGTGTCTGTGCTTGCGGGAGAGAAAAGCGGCAATCTGTCGGGTGTCCTCGAGTATTACATCACCTACCAGAGGGTGACGACAGGGTTCCGGAAAAAGCTCATCGCCACGCTGATCTATCCCATTATTCTGATTACTGCGGCGGCGGGCATCGTGACCTATCTGGTCAGCTCGGTGATTCCCAAGTTTGCGGGCCTCTACGCCGACCTGAATGTCGCGTTGCCTCAGGCGACTCGCATCCTGATCGCCGTCACAGTCACCTACCGGCCGTACTTGTTGTCCGCAATCGGATTGTTCTTTTTTGTAGCGGCGGTTGCGTTTGCGTGGTCCCAATCCGATCAGGGTGGGATGGCCATGGAGCGGGTGAGGATGCGCCTGCCTCTCATCGGAGAAACGATTACAAAATTTCAGTTCGCCCAGTTTTGCCGCACGCTGTCGACGCTGCTCGCCGGTGGCACGCCGCTGGTGCAGGCCATGGAAACCGCGGGGGGAGCGATTGGCAGCCGCCTGATTTCGGGCGCGGTCACCCACGGCGCACAACTCGTCCGGGAAGGGCAGTCGCTGCACAACAGCCTTTCTTCAACCGGGCTGGTGCCTGATTTGGCCCTGGAAATGATCGAAGTGGGGGAAGCCAGCGGATCTCTTTCGCCCATGCTAGCCAGCGTCGCGGAATTTTATGAGGACGATGTGAACACGCATTTGACGAATTTAGTGGCCCTGATCGAGCCGGCCATCCTGATTTTTATGGCCATTTTGATAGCGTTTATCCTGGTCGCGCTGTACTTGCCGATGTTCTCGTTGTCAGTCGGCGGCCAGGGGTAGGGATAGAAAGCTATGAGCACAACCGACCAAACATTAGCGACAGCATCGGATCCGCAGGGCGAGCGCGAGAAATCGCGGCGTCTGGCGGAGCGATACCGCTGCGCGTTCGTCGATTTGTTCGAACAAAGAATCGATCCGGAGCTGTTTCGCAGCATTCCTGCCGAATTGATGTTCCGATTCAACTTCGTGCCGATGGAGGCTCAGGGCGCGTCTCTGGTGATTGCAGTGGCCGATCCTAGCCAGGTCCTGCTGAGCGACGAACTGCCGCTCCTGCTGGGCAAGAAATTGGTCCTGAAGGTCGCTACGCCCACGCAAATCAGCGATCTTTTGAAGCGCACCGAGCAATCCCAGCGGGTTCTGGACCAGGCCACCGAAGCCTTCACGCTGACGGTGGTGGAAGAGGATGAAGAAGGCGATTCGAACATCTCCGCCGACAGCCTGACGCAGCAGGATTCCGCGGTCAGCCCGGTGGTTCGCCTGGTGGATACGGTAATTTTTACGGCGCTCGAACGTCGCGCCTCCGACATTCACATCGAGGCCCGGGACATCGAAGTGGCCGTCAAATACCGGATTGACGGCGTGCTGGTTCACGCCATGGCGCCGATTTCCAAGGACTGGCTTTCCACGATTATTTCGCGCATCAAGGTCATGAGCGAACTGGATATTGCCGAGCGCCGCGTGCCGCAGGATGGGCGCTTCCGGGTCCGCTACAAGGGCCGCTTTGTCGATTTCCGCGTTTCCATCATGCCGTCCATCCACGGGGAAGACGCGGTTCTGCGCGTTCTGGACAAGGAAACGCTCTCGGAAAAATTTCAAAACCTGAGCCTGGACGTGGTGGGATTTTCCGACGAAGAAATGTGGAAATTTCGCCGCTACATCCGCGAGCCCTACGGCATGGTCCTCGTCACCGGCCCGACCGGGTCGGGAAAGACGACCACGCTGTACGCCGCCATCAACGAAATCAAAACCGACGAAGATAAAATCATCACCATTGAAGATCCCGTGGAATACCAGGTCCGGGGAATTACGCAGATTCCCGTGAATGAAAAGAAGGGTCTCACGTTCGCGCGCGGATTGCGTTCCATTCTGCGGCACGACCCGGATAAAATCATGGTCGGAGAAATTCGTGATAACGAAACGGCGCAAATCGCCATCCAGTCGGCGCTCACCGGACATCTGGTGTTCACTACTGTGCACGCGAATAACGTAACGGACGTCATCGGCCGATTCATCAATATGGGCGTCGAGCCGTACAACTTCGTGTCGGCCCTGAATTGTATTCTGGCCCAACGCCTGGTGCGCGTGGTTTGCGTGCATTGCAAAAAGGCCGTACGCTATTCGCCGGAAGTGCTGCAGGCCTCCGGCCTGGACCCGGCGGAGTGGGGCGCGGTGCAATTTGTGGAGGGCGCGGGGTGCCTGGAATGCTCGGGCACGGGATTCCGCGGGCGCAGCGCCATTTCCGAACTGCTGGATTTGTCCGACCATATTCGCGAGATGATCATCGACCGCCGCCCCACATCGGAGATCAAGAGGGCGGCCGGCGAGGAAGGCATGACCTTTTTGCGCGACTCCGCGCTGGCGAAAGTGCGGACAGGCGTCACCACGCTTAAGGAAATCAATAAGGTGACCTTCATTGAGTAGGACCGACAGCATCCGGCAGGGAATTTATCAGAGCGGATTTGTGCGCCGTCTGGCGCGCTGGCTTGATTCCATTCCTCACCCGCTGATCGCCTGTGAAATCGCCGCGGATTATGTGGCCGCGGCGCGCTGGACGCGCGGGGGCATGGGACTGGACGGCTTTGCCGTCGAAGCGCTTCCGCCAGGGGCCATATTTCCCACGCCGGTGGAAGCGAACCTGGTCGATGCCGCGGAGGTGCGGGCTGCCGTGGGCCGCGTTTTTTCACGCCTGCGGGCCAAGAACGAGGATGTCGCGCTGTTGCTGCCGGACTCGGTGATTCGTATTTTTGTGCTGCACTTCGATGTATTCCCGAGGAAACCGGAGGAAGCCATTCCGATCCTGCGGTGGCGCCTGAAAAAGAGCGTTCCGTTTGAGGCGGAAGAAACCGTAATCTCCTACATGCGCCAGTCTCCCCGCGGGGACGGAGTGGATATCGTCACGGGATTGGCGCGGCTGCGCATTGTTCGCGAATATGAAACGCTGGTAGAGTCGGTGGGGATGTCTCCGGGCGTGGTGATGAGTTCGACGCTGGCCGTCGTGCCGCTGTTGCCCGATGGGAGGCCATCTCTGCTGGCCCGCGTGGCAGGCACGAGCCTCACTACCGCGATCGTTCGCGAAGGCATGCTCTGCGGATACCGCTGCATCACATTGCCCACGGACTCCCGGCAGGTGACGCCGCAAGCGTTACTGGATGAAATTTATCCGCTGGCCGCTTATTATCAGGATTCCTGGAGCGAGGGCATCGCGCAAGTCCGACTGGCAGGCTTGTCCGAGCGGATCGCGGAGTTTCGGGAACCGTTCGAGCGCGAATTGGGATGTCCGGTGCAATCGGTGCTGACGGCTGCGGAGAATGAAGGAAGGATCCGCTCGGACGAACAGCCGCTCGTGGACCGGGGACTGGAAGCTTTGATCGGCTGGACGCTGAATCGCGGCGCATGAAGGCGCGCGGAAAAGGAAGGCGCATCGGCAGGAAATGAAGGTTCGTCTCAATCTCTCAACTTCTCCCCTGGAGAGCAACCGGCGCTTCGCCCTGAGCGCCACGGTGATCGGAACGATTGCCATTGCGGCCTTGTTCTTCTTTTCCTATCGCACGTATTCGGACTGGCGAAGCGAGAAGGCGCTTCGTGCGCGGCAGGATTCTCTGGAGATTCAAATCGGGAAGCTCGAGCAGCAACGCAAGGACCTGTCCGCGTTCTTTGAAAATCCGCAAACGGTGGCGCGCCGGCAGCGCGCGGCCTATTTGAACGCGCTCATCCAGCAAAGAGCGTTCCCCTGGATCAGAATTTTTATGGACCTCGAACGGATTCTTCCCGAGGGCGTGCGCGTGGTCAGCATCGAGCCCAAGCTTGCGGGGGATAACGTGCAGCTGACCGTGCAGGTGGGCGCCATAAGCGACGAAAGTAAATTGAAATTCCTGAAGGCGCTCGAGGGTTCGCCCGAATTTTCCCACATCGAATTGCTGAGCGAATCGCGTCCGCTGCGGGCCGAACAGGCCGATCGCGTGATGCTCTCGCTTCTGGCGCAGTATTCGGCGATTTGAAATGAAACCGATTATCAAACATCGTAACAACGTGATTCGCGGGATTCTAGCCGTCATCCTGATAGCCGATGCCGTCCTGATTGGCGTTCGCTGGAGGATTAACAGTTCGAACCATGTCCAACCCGGTGACTTGAACCGGCTGACCATGCTCGAGAAACAATACCGCGCGGATAATACGCGTCTCGAAAGATTCAGGACCGAATTGCCTGCCGACGAGAAAGAGTGGGACGAATTTTTCACCACCCATTTTCATCCCTCTGGGGCGGGATATTCCGCCATCAGCGAGGACCTTGGAGCTTTGTCGCGTACCGCGGGCTTGCGCTCGGACACGATTTCGTTTCACCAGCATGCGCCCGACTCCCGAGGCCTGGTAGAAGTGGATATTACAACGGCGGTCGAGGGAGATTACGATAGCCTGGTTCAGTTCTTGAATAAACTGGAACATTCCGAAAATTTCTACGTTCTCGACAGCCTGGCACTGGCCTCCAGCACCCTGGGCAAGCTTCGTCTGAACGTGCAGCTTAGGACCTATTTCCGGACCACATGACACAGCGGACCCAAGCCATCGTCCTTGCCGTGCTGCTGGCCGTTCTAGCCGGCACCGCCTATAATTTCTACCGGGCGAAGTATTCACCGGCAGAGGACTCTCCGCCGCCGGCTTCCCTGGATGCGAAATTCACGCCGCTCAACGTGGATAATCCGGCATTGCGGCTGGACATTCTGAAACGATTCTTGGCGCTCGAATACAAAGGCGTCCACCGCAGCATATTCAGTGCGACGCTGCCCGCGCCCCCGACGCCTCCGCCCTCTAAGGCGCAGGTGAATGCCGCTCCCCCTGTTCCCTCGGGCCCGCCGCCCTTGACGGTGGATGCGAAATATTTTGGTTTTGTCAGCGATTATGGCGGGAGCCACCGCAGGGCGTTTTTCTCCACGCCCAACAACGAAGACGTCATCATTGCGGGTGAAGGAGACACCTTCATGGGAAGGTTCCGCGTCGTTCGGCTCACGAATACGACCGCCGATGTGGAAGAGGTTTCCTCGGGCCGGCGCGCCACGTTGACATTAGAGGAGCCTAGCCCAACGGGCTAATCCCGATGAGACCCGCTACTTCCACATCTTGCCGGCGTCCTGAAGCAGGATTCACGCTGCTGATGGTGGTCTTCATGGTGGCAGCCATGCTCATAGCGGCCGCTGCCGCCGCTCCCAACCTGCTCACACAAGGCCGCCGCGAAAAGGAAACGGAAATGGTCTGGCGCGGACAGCAGTATGTGCGCGCCATCGGTATGTATTACCGGAAATTCGGGAAGTATCCGACCAAGGTTGAAGACCTCACCAAGCAGACCAACGGCGTGCGGTTTCTTCGCCAGGCTTATACCGATCCAATGAACAAGGATGACGGCTCCTGGCGGTTCATTTATGTGGGGCCGAACGGGCAGTTGATTGGAAGCCTTCGCCAGACGAGCTTGTTGCAGAACGCGCTCATCACCCCAGGGGCCGGCGCATTATCGGCCCTTGGAGGCGGCTTGCAACCCCTCTCCACACCTGGACCCTTAGCGGGCGCGAACCAAGCGCTGGGGACGAACCAGGCGCCCGGCGCGGGGCAGCCGGGGCAGCAAACGGGGTCTGCCTTGACGGCCAATCCATTGGAATCCCAACTGCAGCCGTTTAATGGAACCGTCGTGGGCGGCAACATCATCGGCGTGGGCAGCAAGATGAAACAGCCTTCCTTGCGGATTTATTTGGGAGGCGAAACGTACCAGGAGTGGGAATTCATCTGGAATCCCACTGGGCAGATTGCCCTTCCAGTCCAGCCGCCTGTCAACCCGAACGCGAATCCCACAGCCGTTCCGAACGGTACGAATCCGAACGGGGCCAATCCGAGCGCGAACAATCCAAACGGACCCAATCCGAATGGCCCCGATGGGCAGCCGCCCCAGCAGAACCCAGTCGTGAATGTGCCGCCGGCTCAGTAGAACACGCTTCAGCCTATTGATTTTTCTTAAGATTTCGGAGAGGTAAACCAAACAAGCTGAACAGGCTGCGAAAAAAACCCTCCAGAATTTTGTCATTCCAAGCGAAGCGAGGAATCCCTCTTTGTTTTCATGAGGCCGAATCGAAGAGAGATTCCTCGCTTCGCTCGGAATGACAAAATAAACTACTTTTTCCGTAGACTGTGAAGCCTGTTCTACTTGAAAGCTATTGCAAATCACCGGTATGGTTTGAGGCGCCATAAGTCTTGCTGAATTTTTCGGTCACGCGGCGGACGTAGTCGCGTGTTTCGCGGTAGGGAGGGACGGAGCGGTATTGTTCGACGCGGTCGGGGCCGGCGTTGTAAGCCGCCAGGGTCAACGCTAGGTCGTCATGATAACGGATCAGTAATTCTTTCAGATATCGCGTGCCCGCCTCGATGTTTTGCTGGGGATCGAACACGCGCGTCACGCCGAATCGCGCCGCTGTCTCCGGCATCAATTGCATCAGGCCGCGAGCGGAGCGCCAGGACACCGCGTTGGGATTGAAGTTGGATTCCACGGCGATCACGCTGGCTACGAGTTCGGGAGCGACGCCGTGCTCGCGCGCGGAAGCGGAAATGAAATTGGCAAAGGGAACCTCGAGCAATTTCACTTTGACGGGAAGGAAGGTATCTTCGGGATCGACGCGCACCACCGTGTCCGCGGGAATCTCCAATGTGCCGCCGGTCATCGTCAGGCGCAGTGTGTCGCCATTGCGTTCGTATCCGGTCACATGAATCCGCTGGCCGGATTGCAGCACCACATAATCGGCGCGCGCGGGCGGAGCGAGAGCCGCCAGCGCAAGAATCGCGCCGCACAGCCACATTCCGCGAAGAGGGAATCGCTTCACTTCACGCATCTCCAAAGGCATACAATTCGATCGCCGCGGCCACACCGCCCTGGTCGTTGCTCAGGGTCTCACGCCAGCCCAGGGATTTCAACTCCGGCACGCTGTTTCCCATGACCACCGGAAGGCCGGCAAACTGCAGCATTTCCAGGTCGTTGAGATTGTCTCCAATGGCCATGACGTCGTCCCGGGACCAGCCGCGGCGGCGGACCCACTCGGCCAGCGTAGCGCCCTTGGAGCACCCTGCGGCAATCACGTCCACCAGGCCAAAATCGCGCTTGTCGTAGACTGTCATGGCCAGTGAATACTCCGGCGCAAACGGCAGGCGCGAGAGAAATGATTCCACTTCGCGCACTTCGTTCGCGGTGCCCGTGAACATCACTTGAATAGGATCCTCGGTCAGGCAATTCCGCAAGGGAGACATCTCTGCAAGATATTCGCGGTTGCGTTCGAAATATCCCCGCCGCAGCGGGTCTTCCCAGTCGATCTTTTCGTAAAAAACCTGGTTTTCGCGCGGCCGGTTGAAGCACACGGAGGCCAGGTGGCTAAAGGCGGCGGCCTCGTCGAGCACGCGTCCGGCGCTTCCTCGATTGAGCAGGTGGACGAGTTGGGTTTCCCCGGAGCTGGATTTAACCAGGGCGCCATTGTTGACAATCATGGTAATCAGGCAAGGGAACTGCCGCGCAATCGGAGTGGCAAAGTCGTATCGCCGCCCCGTCACGAGAGCAATTTCAATTCCCCGCGCGGCCGCTTCCGCAACCGCGTTGCGATTGATCGCGGGCAGGTGGGAGCGCTCGTCGAGAAGAGTCCCGTCAATATCGAGCGCAATAAGGCGGACCGGCATCTACATAGTTTACCGTGTTTGCACCCTCCCTGGCCAGATCCGCGAGGTACAGGTGTCTTCCGGCGGTAAGTTCAAAAAGGGGTGAAAAATCACTGATTTGAGGAAGGGCTTACCGTGGTCGGGATGGTGACCGTAACTTTGTCGGAGGGCCCGCTTTCTATCCCTCTGAAATCAATGGATTTGACGTAGTACGAATACGTCTGGCCGGGCTCAACCGTTCTGTCCGTGTAACGGGTTTCGGTAACGATCCCCTTTGAGACTTTGACCGTGTCTCCCGAGCGGGACACGCGGTACACGTTGTACCCCGCAACGGTTGATTTACTGGCGGCCCAGCCAATGGTAACGGAGTGCGGATTGCCGGATTGCGTCTGTGCGTCGGCATACCAACTGCGCATCTTTCCGCAACCGGCGAAAAGGGATAGCAGCGCGAATGAAAACAACCAAAAACAGCGGGGGCCCGTCGAGAAATGGAAAAGTTTGCTCATCCAGAAAGCCCAGCCGCAGCCGGGATGCATTTGCGGCCTGAGAGTTTCACTGAGTGGCCGGGAAAATTGGTGGACGGCAGGGGATTCGAACCCCCGGCCTCATCGTTGCGAACGATGCGCTCTCCCAGCTGAGCTAGCCGCCCACCGAACTGGTGCGATTTTAGCAGGGCTCGGCGAGGATTCCAAACCTGCTGAATCTTAATCTTCCGAGGATGTGAATGAAGCGGTACTTATTGCTGTTGAATTCCGGTTCCCGCGTTGCGTTGCGCGATGATTTTTCGGGCGTTTTCATACAGCGCGCGGGCTTGCGGCAGGGACTCGATGGCCTTCTGAAGCTGTACGTCGTCTTCGAGGTCCACTTTGTAGCCTTCGGTCAGGCCGAACATGGAGATGAACGCTTCCTTGCGGATTTCGCGTTTGATCCAGCTGAGATTCTGGGCGATGTCGTCCTCGGTGTAAGCAATCTTTTCCTTGTCGAGGTACGCACGGAACATTTTGATCACGTTGTCGCGGGCCACAAAATCCTTGGTAATTTCGGGCTTGGTCCCCAGGAAATAGGTGGTAAACCCGCCGACGCCGCCCTGATAGGCGAAGAAAACTTCGCGCCGCAGGAGCAATTCCTGGAACGGGTCGAGCTTCGCGGGCGCGACGACCACATCCGGAGTGATGCCCCCGCCGCCGGTTACCTGGCGCCCACTGTCGGTCAGCTTGACTTCGGTGGGTGGGGGGTTCTTGTGATTGTACAGGTAGTCGTACAGCGAAATATCCTTGTAATCGCGCTGAATCAGGCGTCCGCTGGGAGTGTAGTAACGCGCGGTTGTCAGCGCCAGGCCGGTGTTTTCGCTCAGGCCGGACACGGTCTGAACCAGGCCCTTGCCGAAGCTTTGCTCGCCGACTACCAGGCCGCGATCATGATCCTGGATCGAGCCGGTCACGATTTCCGAAGCGGAAGCGGATCCGCCGTTGACGATAACCACCAGCGGCATGGTGACGCCGCGATTGCCGCGCACGGCGATGTAGCGCCGCTCCGCGGAGGCCCGCCCGTGATGCGACACGATCAGCTGATTCTTGTCCAGGAACATGTCGGAAACGGCCACCGCTTCATTCAGCAAGCCGCCCGGATTTCCGCGCAAGTCCAGCACAATCCCGTCCAGCTTGGTGGCATCCAGATCCTTCAGCGCGCTGGCCAGCTCGGTATCCGTGGTCTCGTTGAATCCGGAAAGCTTGATGTAGCCGATGCCGGGCTTGACTTCAAAATCGAGGTCCACGGAATGTTTTGGAATTTCGTCGCGCGTTACGGTGAAGCTGAGGTTTTCGTTGTACCCGACGCGCTTCATCGAAATGTGCACGACCGTGCCCTTGGGGCCCTTCAACATGTCGGCGACTTCGGAACTGCTCAGGCCCTCCGTGGATTTCCCGTCCACCGCCATGATCACATCGCCTGGCCGAATGCCTGCTCGATACGCCGGAGAAGCGGGCATGGGAGAAAGAACGTATGTGAAATTATCGCGCGGCACAATGGTCATGCCCACGCCGTAATATCTTCCGCGCTGGTCCTCGCGAAGATTGGCATAGGCGCGAGGATCGAAAAAGCTGGAGTGGGGATCGAGAACGCGCAACATTCCGGGAATGGCTCCAGAATAAATGGCATGATCGGTATCCACAGGGATTGCGTAATCTTTCTGGACAATTGACAGGACGCGCGTGAAGGACTTGATGGAGTCTTGCAGGTTGTTTACATCGGTGGGCGTTGCGCGCACCGACGGGCCGTAAATGCCCCCGAGAACCGCGGAGACGACCAGGACACCAATGACCAGCAGCGCACCACGCCTCTCTCCCTGCATTTCGCCCTCGCTTTCCTGCGGCATGGCCCGTCGCCATGCACATTCTCGAATAGTATAGCATAGAGCCTGAATTGACACCCCTTCGCGCGTCCACTATGATTCCTCAGGGGCATTAGAAGAGAGCGGGCTGTTTTGGTTTATCCCTGGTTACAAAGGGCGGCTCGCGGGAAGTGGGGGCGGCTTGGCAGCTTAGGCCGGCTCCCGGCCGCTGGAATTTTCTGCGCTTGATCCAAAAGGCAAAGTGCACTGGCCATGTTGAGTTTCCCACACTTAGTCGTGTTATTCGTCATCGCCCTGGTTATTTTCGGCCCGCAGAAGCTGCCGGAACTCGCGCGCATGCTGGGGAAGGCGACGGCTGAATTTCGAAAAATGACCAACGACTTCCGGTACGCGCTCGAGGATGAAGTGCGAGAGATGGACCGCCAGACGCGCATCCGCGAGGAGGAAATCGCCACGGCGGCCCGGGCCGCCCAGACTCCAGTTCCCATGCCCGCGGCGGCGCCGGAGGGCGCGGTACCACGCGACACGCCGGATGCGGCACCCTCAGCTCCTGCCGAGTTGCAGGGCGAACCTCAAAGCCAGGCGAACCCTGGGCCCCACACTGATTCCGGCGCACCACAGGCGAACCCGGCGGACGCGGTAAGCGCTCCGCACGAGAAATCTTCTGATGACAACGCCGCCGTCTGACCCCTCCCCATCGGCGCCCGAGCAAGAGCCGGGCGGCAAGATGTCGTTTTTTGAGCACCTTGTGGATTTGCGCAAGCGGCTCATCAATTCCGCGCTGGCAATCGCCGTTGGCGCGATGGTTGGTGTCAGCGTCTCCAAACGAGTATTTGACTTTATCGATATTCCGATGCGCGCGGCGCTGCGCAAGCAGAATCTGGATGACCGGCTCGTTTACACCAATCCTACCGGGGCGCTGAATCTGATCATCGAGCTGGGGATTTATATCGGCGTGGTCCTGGCCGCCCCCGTCGTCCTGTACCAGGTGTGGCTGTTTATTGCCCCCGGCCTTTACAAGCACGAGCGCAAAGCGGTGACCACATTTATTTTTTCTTCCGTATTTCTTTTTGTTGCGGGAATTTCGTTCGGCTACTTCGTCATGCTGCCGTACATGCTCGATTTTCTGATCGGATTCCAGGGGTCGTTCCGCCCGCTGATCAGCATCAACGAATATTTTGATTTTATTCTAATCGTATTGCTGGGCCTGGGAGTTATTTTTGAATTGCCGGTGCTGATTTTCTTTCTGGCGCTGTTTGGCATCGTGACGCCCAAGTTTCTGTGGAAGAATCTGCGCTACGCGATACTCATCATCGCGGTGGTTGCCGCGATCATTACGCCAACGCCGGATGCGCTGACGATGCTCATTTTCATGGCGCCCATGGTGGCGCTGTATTTCCTGGGGATCGGAGTCGCGGCTCTGGTCGTACGCAACAAGGCGAAGCGGGCGGCCGTGGCAGATCAAGGGGCGCGCTAAATGAACCGGCGAATGCGGGCATGGCAACGAGGAACGATACTATTCGCGGCATTTTCGTTCGTGTCCCTCGCGGCGTGCGGACATTCTTCACCCGCTGAAAGCAATGCGAAGACGGCAGGCGCTCCCCAGGCAGCAACATTTCCGCCCGCGCCCGCGGCGGAAACAACCGGAGGATTTGACGGCGCGCGGGCGTTCAAGCATGTCCAGCAGCTCGTGGCCATCGGGCCGCACCCCGCGGGGTCCGAGGGAATTCGCCGCGCGCAGGAATACATCGTTGGCCAGCTGAAGAGTTTCGGATGCCCGGTCGAAGAGCAGGATTTTCACGCCCCTTCAACACCGGTTGGCGACGTGGCCATGAAGAACATCCTCGTGAAAATTCCATCCGCGAATCCCAATATCCTCTTGTATACATCGCATTACGACACCAAGCGGATTCCGGATTTTGTCGGCGCCGATGACGCCGGCTCAAGCACGGGCGTCCTGCTCGAACTGGCGCGGCTACTATGCGCGCGAAAAAACACGCAGACCATCTGGCTGGCATTTTTTGACGGCGAAGAAGATTTCAATTTCAATTGGACGGACACAGACAATACTTTTGGGAGCAGAGAATTGGCTGCGAGTCTCGCACTTTCGGGTGATTTGCGGCGCGTGAAGGCCATGATCCTCGTGGATATGGTTGGACCCGCGAATCCTGTCTACAAGCGCGAAAACAATTCCACTCCCTGGCTCATTGATCTCCTGTGGTCCACGGCGGCGCGTCTCGGATACGGAAAGGTATTCGTGAATGATCGCTCCGACATCGAGGATGACCACCTTCCGTTTTTGAAACGGGATGTCCCGGCGGCGGATATTATCGATTTGGAAGTGCCTTACTGGCATACCACGGAGGACACCCTCGACAAGGTCGATCCTCGCACGCTCGCCATTACAGGCCACGTTTTGATCGAGTCCCTCCCGGAACTGGAAAAGAAAATTAAGTAGCGCAGGCTTCAGCCTGCGGGGTTTCGTCCTTGCGCGGCCTAAAACCCACAGGCTGAAGCCTGCGCTACGAAATTCTTCTTTTGAGCGAAATGATTCCCTGAAGGACGCTGCAGTAGAAAGCCCAATTGATCAGGAACATAAGCGCATATCCAAGGGAGCGGTTGAACCTGTGGAAGAGTTGCGCCTGCATCCAGTTGGCAAGCACCACGCCTGGCAATCCGACGGCGCCTGTCCACATGCCCGGCGCGGAGTGAAGGCCTACTGTGCGCGCGACGAAAATAAGCACAGCGGTCCAGGTGAGTGACAGTGTTAAAGCCCAGAGGATGATTTTCACACGGCTCCTCGATTCTGTGGAGAGTGCCGGTCGGCCGAGCTTTGGTGCTTTGAAAAACCACAGGCTGAAGCCTGCGGCACTACGGCTGCGTTGCGGGCTCCTCGCCAGGGTATTGTCTTCACTTTTGCCGAATCCTCCTCGTGAGCGGGAAAATAACGTCACTCCACTTTACGGCATCACCCTGGCGCATGAAAACTGCGAACGGAATGGGTTTGGTAGCGCAGGCTCCAGCCTGTCGCCGTTCGACCTTGCACGGACTAAAACCCACAGGCTGAAGCCTGCGCTACCAAAACCTGTCCTAAATTGTCAAAGTGTCCTTCGGCAGCGCGGCATGTGTGTTACATTTTTCGTAGGTTGGAGAAGGGTTCACCAGGAATCGCCGGCGAAAAAAAAGCGGATGAAGAAAATTTCAGTTCGGGCATCCAACGGAAATTACAGTGTGCTGTGCGGACGAGGCGTGCTGCAGGAGCTGGCTCGCGTGGGATCGCGTGCCGGGGAAGACGGCGCGGTGTTCGCGATTTCGTCGCCGCGCGTGTGGCGGCATTGGGGCGCGCGCGTCGAAAGGCTGCTTGCGGGCGCGCATCGCGCAACGATATTGATTGATGACGCGGAATCCGCGAAAAATCTTGCGACCGTCGAGCGAGCCTGCCGCGATCTAGTTCGCGCGGGCGCGGACCGAAGGTCGCTGATCGTGGCCGTGGGCGGAGGAGTCGTCGGGGACGTGGCCGGGTTCGTTGCGGCCAGCTATGCGCGCGGAATCGGGGTAATTCATGTTCCCACAACCGTGGTGGCGCAGGTCGATAGCGCGATCGGCGGAAAGACCGGAGTAAATCTTCCGGAAGGGAAAAACCTAGTGGGCGCTTTTTACCCGCCGAAAAGCGTGGTGGCCGACCCGATCTTCCTGAGCAGCTTGCCGCCGCGCGAATTCCGCTCGGGTATCTACGAAATCATCAAGTACGGGGTGATCGGCGACCTCAAGCTTTTCCGGTTTCTCGAGGGCAAGCTGGAAAAGGTACTGCGGCGGGAACGCGCCGCTCTCGCTTTCGTGATCGAGCGTTCCATCGCGCAAAAAGCGCGCGTCGTTTCCAAGGACGAGCACGAATCGGGCTTGCGCGAAATTTTAAATTTCGGACATACTTTTGCGCACGCACTCGAGAGCGTCACTCGCTACCAAATGTACCTCCACGGCGAGGCGGTCGGATGGGGAATGATCGCGGCGGCGCGCCTGGCCGTTGAAAAGGGAATGTTTTTGCCCGGCGAAGAATCGCGAGTTGCAAAGATGATCGCGCGCGTAGGACCGTTGCCGACCTGGGCCTCCATTCCTCCGGGCAAATTAATTGCCGCGATGCAGGCAGACAAGAAAACCCGCAATGGCCGATTGCGCTTTGTCTTGCCGGAGCGTATTGGTGCGGTTCGTTGCGGAGTCGAAGCCGACGAAGAAATGCTGCTGCGCGTGCTGCGCGAGTGCACCATCACCGCTGTTCCAACAGAAACCAGGGTGGGCCGCCACAAATGAGGCCCTCTTCCGAGAGCAGCGTTCCCGGCACGCGGCCCCAAGGCGTTCAGGACGAAAGGGAAGCGGCGGCGCATGTCCGGGAAATGTTCGCCCGCATCGCGCCGCGCTACGACCTCCTGAATCATCTCCTCTCCCTCGATGTGGACAAGGTCTGGCGGCGGCGCGTGGCCAGGAAATTCAGCGCGATCCTCCACAATCCGACCGCCCGTGTGCTCGATCTGTGCTGCGGCACGGGCGACCTGGCTTTCGCTTTTCGCAAGGAAGCGCCCGCCGGCGCCGAAATTATGGCATGCGATTTCGTTCCGGAAATGCTGGCCCGGGCGCGCGCCAAGGCCGCCGCGCTGGGTGCCGGTGTCACGATCGTCGAGGCGGACGCGCTGGCACTGCCGTTTGCCGAGGGAAGCTTCGATCTGGTTTCCTGCTCGTTTGGATTCCGAAACCTGTCCAACTATGAGAGGGGGCTGCTGGAGATCTTTCGCGTGCTGAAGCCGGGAGGCATCGCCGCAATTCTCGAATTTGCCGACCCACGCGGGAAACTATTTGGAAGTCTATACCGTTTTTATTTCCGGCGGGTGCTTCCGCGGCTTGGCGGGCTGATTTCCGGCAACGGCTCCGCGTACACTTATCTTCCGAGTTCGGTCAGCAAATTTCCGTCTCCGGAAGCGCTGCAAGCGCTGCTCGAGCGGACTGGGTATATAGAGGCGCGGTTTGCGCGCTGGACCGGCGGGATTGTTACGCTGCATACGGCGAGGAAGCAATAGGCGGGTTTAGTAGCGCAGGCTTCAGCCTGTGGGTTTTAGTTCGTCATGGCAAGGTCGACCTTGCTCGGCGCAAACCCCACAGGCTGAAGCCTGCGCTACTTAGTTCTCCAAACCGAGCAGGCGGATTTTGTTCAGTAACGTTTTGTAAGATACGCCTAGCTGTTCCGCGGCGCGCGTTTTATTCCACTTTGAGGATTTAAGCGCGGATTCAATTTTAAAGCGTTCCACGTAGGCCACCGCCCGCGTTCCCACTTCCTGTAGCGTTCCGCCCCAATCGAATGCATCCGCCAACATTCCTGTGGGCATATCGCCATCGGGCGGACGAGGCGCGGGAAGCTGCAGGTCGGGCGCTTCGATGTTCCCGGAGTCCGAGAGGATCGCGGCGCGTTCGATGGTGTTCTGAAGTTCGCGCACATTTCCGGGCCACGAATAGCCTCGCAAAGCGTTGAGGGCCCCGGGCGCAAACTTCAGGTTCGGCTTGCGAAATTCGGTGCGGAAGCGCTCCAGAAAATGGTCCGCCAGCAAGAGGACATCGTCGCCGCGCTCGCTGAGGGCGGGGATGGTGATGGGGACCGCGGCAATGCGAAAGTACAAGTCCTCGCGAAAAGTTTTGGCGCTCACGGCTTCGCGAAGATCCTTGTTGGTGGCCGCCAGAATGCGAACGTCAATGTCGACGAGCTGCGTTCCCCCGACGCGCTCGAAGCTTCGCTCTTCCAGCACGCGCAAAAGTTTTGCTTGCGTGCCCATCGGAAGCTCGGCGATTTCGTCCAGAAAAATCGTGCCGCGGTTGGCCAGTTCCATTTTGCCGACTTTGCGCGATCCGGCCCCCGTGTACGCGCCGCGTTCGTGGCCGAACAACTCGTTTTCAACGAGCCCTTCGGGGATCGCGGCGCAATTCAGCGCGACGAACGCATGCTGCCGCCGGGGGGACAGATGATGAATCGCTCGCGCAAACAATTCTTTTCCCGTGCCGCTCTTTCCGAGAAGCAACACGGTGGAATCGGTGGCGGCCACGCGCTGCACCTGGTGTGTGGCTTCCTGCATGCTCTTGTGTTCGCCCACGATTCGCGGGAAGCCGTAGCGCTCCGCGTATTCCTCGCGCAGCAGGAGATTTTCGCGCAGAAGTTCCTGCTGCTGTGAGGCGCGCTCCACCAGCAGATTCAAATGCTCCAGGTCCACGGGCTTTTGGATAAAATCGTAGGCGCCTTCCTTCATCGCTGTCACGGCCTCTTCCACCGAACCGTACGCGGTGATCAGGATGACGGGAATGGTGGGGTCGGCTTGCTTGGTTTCTCGGAGGACATCGAGCCCTGAACAGCCGGGAAGTTTCAAATCCGTCAGGACAAGAACGTAGCGGCGCGCGCGAACTTTCGCGACGGCGGAGGATCCGTCCGGAGCCTCGTCCACCGTGTGCCCGGCGCGCTCCAGCGCCTTCTTGAGCATGGCGCGCAATTCAGGTTTATCTTCGACCAGAAGAAGGGGTTCCATTAATTTTCTTTTATCACGATTTCACGCCGCGAAGTGGTTGGCCGCGCGTCCTTGTGCGGAGTTCGCTATCGGGTGATTACCGGAGCACGAATAGAATCGCCGTGCCGATCTCAGCGAATTACGGTTGCGGCGCCGGTGCAGCCGGCGCCGGAGCGGGTTGTTCCGGTGCGGGCTGCTGCGGTGCGGACTGCCCCGTCGACGCCTGCCCCTGTGCCGGCTGGGTTGATGGAGTTGCCCAGCCCGCGTCTCCTCCCGCTCGTCGCAGTTCGTCCTCCAGATTGGAAAGATCCGTCTTGTCTTGCGCGACCCGTGCCGTTAGCTCGTCAATTTTCGTCCTGGAATCATTAATGTCCTGACGGGAATATTCTTGCTTCAGGGAGGCCATAGGGTCGGTGTAAAACTGTTCCTGTTTCAGGTTGAGTTCGCGTTGTGTAATGTCGAGTTCGCGCTGATCGTCCGCAAGTTTCTTGTTGGCAGCGGCGAATCTGTCCCGCCAGTAGTCTTCGTCCTTGTCCTTGGCCACAGCGGTATTTTTGGGCGCGGCGGGTTTCTTGGTTTGGTCTTCGGGTGGGGCGGGCTCCTGGCCTACTACGTTGACGACCCCGGTCAGGGTGCCGAGATTGTCGTCGTCAATTGTCAGCTTGGCTTTTGGGGCGTTCTTTTTCGCCGCCTGAGCCTTGCGAGCCGCGTCGGCGACGCTTTCCTGGTCTTGTTGAGCGGCGAGGCAGGCCGGGCCGGCAAGCAGCAGGCATCCGAGCGCCAGTATAATAAATCTCTTTGTATTCATGGTTTTTGGTCGCCTTTCCGAGAGAAAACGGCGGATCCAAGCAGTCCTAGTTTAGATGCGGGCGCTAGCCGAATCAATCGCTCTGACGCTTTCGCGTACAAAGGGTAACCATACCAGGAATTCCGCACCGCCCAGGGGTTGGTTGCGCGCTTCCACGCTGCCGCCATGCTGGACAACGATCTTTTGCACCACCGCCAGTCCGAGGCCGGTTCCATTTGCCTTGGTGGTGTAGAAGGGCATAAAAATTTTGGTCAGGGCTTCGGCAGGAATGCCGGGCCCGTTATCGGTAATGGATATGCGCTGTCCCTGGAGCGGGCCCGACTTGTCGATCTCGCCGCGAATGATCACACGCCCGCCGGCGGGATTGTCGGATGAGGCCTCGGCGGCATTGCGCGCCAGATTAAGAATAGCTTGCCGCAGCAGGGCGTCATCTCCGGACACATCGCTGTACTCGCCTGTGATGACGACAGGAACGCCCGGAACGACCTCGCCGACTTCAGCCACGATGCGCTCGATCATGGGCCGGAGGGAAACGCGTTCATCGGCCAGTTCGAGAGGTCGCGCAAACTTCAGAAATTCGGTGACCACGTGGGTCAGGGAGCGCGTCTGGCGCAGGATGAGTTCGCCGTGTTCGTGCAGATCGGTGCCGGGTTTGGCCTCGCTGCGAATCATTTGCGCGTAGCCGGAGATCGTCGCCAGCGCGTTCTTAAATTCGTGGGCGATGCCCGCGGAAAGTTCGCCGAGCGCGGCCAGGTTTTCTTTCATGTGAATCTGCTTTTGCAGTGCGGCGAGTTCCGTAAGGTCGCTCAGCAGGCAAATGGCGCCGGTGATTTCGTTGGCGTTGTTCTGAATCGGAGAGATGGTTACGCCAAGCTGCCGCAATTCGTGGGAAGGCGTCAGGTATTCGACTTCCTCGCGCCGAAAGGTGCGCCCGAGCTCCAGGCACCCCGCTAAAAGCTCGGTGAGGCGCGATCCGGCGCCCAGGACTTCGCTATACCGGCGGTAGACGAGGGATTTCACTCCCAGCGCGGCTTCGGCCGCCGGATTCGCGCTGGTAATCAGGCCTGACGAATTCAAGAGCAGCAATCCAGCCGGCATGTTGCGCGTGACCGCTTCGCTCATGCGTTCGGTTTGCTGGGCGCGCTCGCGCTCGGCGCGGTGCAATGCCTCCAGCTCTTTTTCCTGTTCTTTGAGTTTCTTGATGACGGCCTGCATGGAGGCCGTCATGAACGCAGCGGGATTGTCACTGCGCGGCGATTCGGCGGCGAGACCGTCTGGCAATTTCGATCCGCTGTAGAAGTAACGCCGCGCCAGAATAAGCGCAACGATCGCCGAAGTCAGCAGAGCAACGAGCAGCACTGCGGAGAGCAGCCACAGCGAGCTGGGAGACGGGACCGCGGCCGCAACTAAGGATTCAAATTTCACCGTTCACTTCACCGCCAGAAGGGACTCATACCAATGCAGCGCGGGCGTTCCGAAAAATACCACCAGGAGAGCGCCCGCCCCGAGGAATGTACCAAACGGCAATTCGTAGTCGCGCCCCTTTTTGGAAACTGCGATCAAAAAGATACCGATCACGCTGCCGAGCAGCGATCCCAGGAGAACCGTCAGCATGGTGCGCTTCAGGCCCAGAAACGCGCCGACCGCCGCCATCATTTTCACATCGCCCAGGCCCATGCCTTCACGGCCGCGAATGCGAAAATATCCCTCGGCCACAATCCACAGCAAACCGCTTCCGGCCAGCGCTCCAAGGGCTGCGTCGGCAAGGGAAAGCGCCATTTGCGGCGGAGGAAAATCAAACCATCGGCCCGCCAGCCAAAGCGCCGTGCCATCCAGCGACTTGGTGAAAAGGCTGAAGAGCAGGCCCGCGCCGAGGCCGAAGAAATTCACTTCGTCGGGAAGGATGCGCTCGCGAAGATCGGTGATGGTCAGCACCACCAGCAGCGCGGCGAAGACGGCCCATTTCAGCGCGTCCACCGTCAGGCCAAAGACAAAATAGCAGCCGAGGAACAGCAGCCCGGTGAGCAATTCCACGGCAGGATACATCGGCGAGATTCCGGTCTTGCAGTGGCGGCATTTCCCACCGAGGAAAACCCAGCTCAAGACGGGAATATTATCGTATGGCGCGATGTCCTTGCCGCATTTCGGGCAGCTCGATGCGGGCAGCACAATGGACTTATCCGCGGGGATGCGCAGGATGCAGACATTCAGAAAACTCCCGATGAGCAACCCAAGTAAAAGCGCGCCTAGAGGGATCACCCCTCGACTTTGCCACACCCGCCGCGCCCGGACAATGCTCGCCGAACATAGAGGGAAGCAAACAGGTAACAGCGAGTCGGTTTGACAGGTCTCCTACACGTCCCTATATTCGAGATTCATACGTTATGTCGTGGCTGGAACAAAAAATACGCCGCTACGAGCACGCCCGGTGGACGACCGACGACAATCGCCGAGTCTATCCTTTTGAATGGGGCCTGGAGCACATCGGGGGCCGGGCTGATGAGCCCGATCCGCGCGGCTTTTTGGATGCCTGGGTTGCGGAAACGCTGGCGCATAGCGACGAATGGTTTGCCACGACGCCCGCCAAAGATTACGTGTTGCATTCTCCCCAGAACGGCGTCTCAGGCGCGCGGGTGCTCACCTTCACGAGCCAGATAGCCTCTCCCTGGGCCAACAACAATCTGGTGCATGCGCGCTTTTTTCGAGCCAGGGCCACTGGGCCCGCCGTCGTATTGCTTCCCAATTGGAACGCCAAGTGGCACGGCCAGGTCAACCTCTGCCGCTGGTTGACGAAGCTCGGCATCAGCGTCCTGCGTCTCTCGCTTCCGTATCACGATTACCGCGTCGCGCCGGGCCATGAGCGGGCTGACCAACTGGTTGGCTCGAACGTCGGCCTCACCATCCAGGCCACGCGCCAGGCCGTCACGGACACTCGCCGGTGCCTGCTCTGGCTCGGGCAGCAGGGTTACGGCCGGCTGGGCCTCGTCGGAACAAGCATCGGCTCCGCGATCGGATCGATCACCATGGCGCACGACCAGTCCGTGCGCGCCGGCGCATTCATGCACGTGTCCACTTATTTCGCGGATGTCGTGCGGACCGGGATGACTACTTCGCACGTGTGGGAGGGGCTGCGGACAAAAGTGACCGCGGAGGAATTGCGCCGCTACTGGGCGCCCATCAGTCCCGTCCCTTACCTGGACCGGCTGCGAAGTACAGGCCAGCGCATGCTGATGATCAGCGGGCGCTACGATCCGACGTTCTGGTACGAATTTACCGAGGAAATGTTTCAGACCATGCGGCGGAAGGGAGTTCAGCTCGAAACGATGACGCTGCCGTGCGGGCACTATTCCTTGGAGCTTGCGCCATTCGCGTTTCCAGCGGGCCTGCGCCTGGGACTTTTCTTATTTGAGACGCTGGCCTGAAGGGTCTCGAGATGAGCTGTGATTTTAAGTGGCGCAGGCTTCAGCCTGTGGGGTTTTGTCCTTGCATGGACCAAAATCCACAGGCTGAAGCCTGCGCTACAAGGAAGTCGAAGCAGCATTTTCAAAATCGAAATAGCGGCGATACTTTTCCGGCAGCGGCTTGGGGCGACCCTTGCTGTCGCAGACCACATGGATCGTTTCGCCGGTGGCCAGCAATTCGCCTGTTTGGTCGTGCAGGATCTCGTAGCCGAACGTGATCGTGCGACGCCGCGCCGCGGCCACTCGCGTGCGAATGCGCAGCGGATCGTCGTAGCGGGCCGGGCGGCGGTAGCGGCATTTGGCTTCGGCGACGACCGTGAAACTGTCGTCTTCGAGCTCCATGCGCCGGTAATCGAGGCCGCGCTGGCGCAAATATTCGACGCGCCCAATTTCAAAATAAATGAAGTAGTTCGCGTAGTAGACGATGGACATCTTGTCCGTCTCGGCGTAACGCACGCGCACCACTGTGTCCACGAATTCGCTCATGGGGAAGGGAATTGTAGCAGAAGGGCGGCACGGCGCGCTCGGGCGCGAAACGCATTCACTTCCCGGTCCAACGAGGCGCGCGCTTTCCGAGGAACGATTCGAGCCCTTCCTGGAAATCCAGGGTGGTGCGAATTTGCGCGCTCTGCGCGGCGGCCAGTTCGAGCTCGCGGGCAATTTCCGGGCCGGCGCAATCCAGGAGCAGCTTCTTGGTCATGCTCAGGCTAACCGGGCTGCAACCCAGCAGATTTGCCGCCAGGACTTGCGCCGCAATCGTCAACTCTTTCGCAGGGACGATTTGCGTTACCAGTCCCAGGCGAAGCGCTTCGGCAGCGTCGATGGTTCTTCCCGACAGCAGCAGATCCCGCGCGCGTTTTTCACCGATCTGGCGCACCAGGAAAACGGAGACCACTGCCGGCAGAAATCCGATACGCACTTCGGGGTATCCAAATTTTGCATCCGGCACAGCCATGGTGAAGTCGCACAGCGTGGCGATGCCGCAGCCTCCGGCAATGGCCGGTCCATTCACGGCGGCGATGGTCGGCTTCGGGAAACTCCAGATACGCAGGCAGAGGCTGGCGATGCGGTCGGCGTCCTGGCGTTGTTCGGCGGGAGATTGCGAGGCGAGCGCCCTCAGGGCTTCCAGGTCCATGCCGGAGCAGAATGCCTTGCCCGCGCCGGTCAGAATCAGGACGCGCGCGGGGCTGGCTTCTACCTCGTCGAATGCAGCGAGAAGCTCCGCGATCATTTCGGCCGTGATGGCGTTGCGTTTCTCCGGGCGGCTGAGCGTAATCATGGCGATTTCGCCGGAGAATTCGAGATGGAGCGTTCGGTAGGGCATTTTAGTAGGACATGCTTCAGCCTGTCCGGTTTTAGCGCTTTGCATTCCCAAAAGCAGACAGGCTGAAGCCCGTCCTACGCGATCGCCGCGTGCGAATACTTGGCGCGAATTTCTTCGGTCATGGCGATGACTTGTGCCAAAGCTTCGGGGCGAATCTCTGCGTCCGCACCGCGAGAGCCTAGCGCCGCGAGAATTGTTTCCGTCGCGATATTTCCCACGAGTTCGTCGCCCGCGAAAGGGCATCCGCCAAGTCCTGTGAGCGCCCCATCGAACCGGCGGCACCCCGCATCATACGCGGCAAGAACTTTTCCCGCGGCGCCTTCGGCCCGGCTGTGCAAATGAACCCCCAACTCGAGACCAGCTACGCGATCTTTTACGGTGCTATAAAGCGCGCCCACGTATTCGGCAGGAGTGGTTCCAACCGTATCGGCGAGCGATACGGTTCGCACTCCGATGTCCTTGAGCCAGACCAGCGCGTCTTCCACAATCTCCGCGCCCCATGGCTCCTCATACGGATTTCCAAACGCCATCGAAATGTAGACCACCAATCCATGGCCCGACGCTTTTGTGGCCTTGCGTATTTGCTCGACGAGGGCTCGCGATTCTCCGCGACTCATGTTCGCATTGGCCCGGCGAAAGTAGGCAGAGATGGAATAGGGATATCCGATCGTGGTCACGCCGGGCGTTGCCAGGGCGCGCTCGAGGCCTCGTTCATTCACGACGATGCCAATTATTTCGGGCGGTGCCGTTCCAGCGGGAAGGCCGGCTAGAAATCCCCTCATCACCTCTTCGCTATCGGCCATCTGCTTTACGTGCGCGGGAGAAACGAAGCTGACCGCATCAATGTGCTTGAAGCCCGCGGCCGCGAGATTCAGAAGATATTCGATTTTCTGGGGGCTGGGAATGATCTCCGGCAGCCCCTGCCAGGCATCCCTGGGGCATTCGATAATTTTTACTGTTTCAGGCAAGGGAGGTCCTTCGAATTTGAGAGTCGATGGCTAACCATCACGTTTGCAAAACCCCGGTTTTAAAATCCTTCACTTCTGGATTCAAAGCAGCTGCCTCCAGCGCCCAAATCAGCGCCTCGCGAGTTTGCGTGGGATCGATGATTGCGTCGACCCAAAGGCGCGCCGCGGCATAGCGCGGGTCGGTCTGATGTTCGTACGTGGCCACGATGGATTCTTTCAGTTCCTTCTTGTCGGCATCGGACAGCTTTTTGCCTTCGCGCTCGAGCTGCTTGATCTTGATTTCGACCAGCGTGGACGCGGCGGAATCTCCACTCATCACCGCGTAGCGGGCCGTGGGCCACGCGAAAATGAATCGCGGGTCGTAGGCTTTGCCGCACATGGCGTAGTGGCCCGCGCCGAAACTTCCGCCGCAGATCACCGCGATTTTCGGCACGACGCTATTCGAGACGGCGTTCACCATTTTCGCGCCGGCGCGGATGATCCCGCTCCACTCCGCTTCTTTTCCAACCATGAAGCCGTTGACGTCGTGCAGGAAAATGAGTGGCACCAGATTCTGGTTGCAGTCCATGATGAAGCGCGCGGCCTTTTCCGCCGATTCAGTGTAGATCACGCCGCCAAATTCGATGCGGCGCTCGCCGCTCGCTGCGTCAATGGTCGAGACGTGCTTCTTGTTGTTGGCGACAATGCCCACGGCCCAGCCGCCGATGCGAGCGTAGCCGCAGAGAACCGTCTTGCCGTATTCCGCGCGGTACTCCTCGAATTTGCTGCCGTCGACGATGCGGGCGATCACTTCATGCATGTCGTACTGGCGCGACGGGTCGGAAGAAAAAATGCCGTAGATTTCCTCGGGCGGAAAAAACGGATTCTCAGTCTCCTTGTAATCAAAGCGCGCGGCGGGTGGATGGCCCATCTTGTCCACCAGGGCGCGGATGCGCGCGAGGCACGAATCGTCGTCCGGCTCGCGAAAATCCACGGTGCCGCTGATCTCGGCGTGCATTTTCGCCCCGCCCAACTCTTCGGCGGAAACTTTTTGACCGATGGCAGCCTGCACCAGCGCCGGGCCCGCAAGAAAAAGCCCCGAGCCTTCGGTCATCAAAATGTGATCGCACATCACCGGCAGGTACGCGCCGCCCGCGACGCACATCCCCATTATGGCCGTGATTTGAGGGATGTGCATGGCGCTCATGATCGCGTTGTTCCGGAACACGCGCCCGAAATCGTCGGTGTCCGGGAAGACGTCTTCCTGCAGCGGCAGAAAAACGCCGGCGGAATCGACCAGGTAAATCGTGGGAATGTGATTGTCGATGGAAATGTTCTGCGCGCGAATTACTTTTTTCGCGGTGAGAGGGAAGAAGGCCCCGGCTTTCACCGTCGCGTCGTTGGCGATGATCATCACCAGGCGCCCGCAGATTCGCGCCAGGCCGGTGATCGCACCGGCGGCCGGGGCGCCGCCCCACTCTTCGTACATTTCGTGCGCGGCGTAAATTCCCAGCTCACAAAAAGAAGTGTGCGGATCGATCAGCCTGGCGATGCGCTCGCGAGCGGTCAGGCGCGATTTTTTGTGTTGCGCTTCGATGGCCTTCGCGCCGCCGCCCTGCTGGATCACGGTTTCCTGGTTCTTGATTTCGGTGACGAGATCCACCATGCGCCGCGTATTCTTCTCAAAGTCAGGCGAGTTTCGTTTGACCTTGGTTTCAACAACGGAACTCGTCAAGTGGAACTCCCCCTAAAATATATCGCAAGATGTTCGTTGTGCCGGCGAAGCGACAGTATAAGCCGATTCCGCCCCATTCTGCATGCTTTGCAATATCCTGAAGTTTCCAAAGCGGGGCGCCGGCCGAAGTGTTCAATAGCGGGCCACATTCCTTGGAATGTGAATGATCAAGACTCGGCGATAGGGTTCACCAACATTCCCGCGCACATCACGCATATTTTGCGAAAAGCCTTCTGCTGACAAATTCGTCGGGTCGAGGGGAAGGGAATTGTATGCAGCGCACGCCGGAGGTCCAGGCCGGAATTCTCGCAGATAGCCAATCCAGCGCCATCAAATGGAATTGAGTTGACGCCAGAGGCCAGCGGACGTATGTTTCGCTCACAGTTGAAGTTTCTACATCACGCATGGGGTGAATATATGCCAGCACAATTTCCAAACCGTCGTCCACGCGCAGTTGCAACCTTTCTCGCCCTGACGGCCCTGTTGCTTGCAGGCGCGTCAGCCCGCCTGGGCATGGCTAAGACTGCGCCCAAGCCCCCGAAGGCTGCGGCCGCCGCAGACGTTTCCGCGGACGATCTCCAGCGATCCCGCCGCCTGGATACGTATACGATCCTGGCTGACAGCGGCGCCTCACGCGGAGAAAACATTTACTTCTATAAGTGTTGGATGTGCCACAACCAGTACGCCAAAAGCGCCCCGTTATTGAAAGACCTCTTTCAGCGTGAAAACCTTACATCGGGTGATCCCGTAAATGACGATAACGTCGCGGCCAAAATCAAAGAGGGCGGCGCGGGAATGCCCGCATTTCGCACCAGCCTTTCCGATACGGACATAGCGGATCTGGTCGCTTATTTTCACTCAGGAAAATGCTGCACGGAAGGCGAAAACCCGCCGGCGAACCCGTGGTATCGCGCCGAAACGCAGAAATGGCCGGTGCAAAGCGGGCTCGCGGGCGGCGCCACTGGAATGGTGAAGATCTCCAGCGGAGATTCCCCGGAGGGAGTAGGCGTCCAACTCGTCGCGCCGAACGGCGTGCGAACCACCGTATATACCAACGCGGATGGGAAATTCGAATTCCCGAAGATGCAGGCCGGCTCCTATACGTTGCGCATCTCAACTCCCGTCCCGTTCAAGCCCTACCGGCGGGATTCGGTCTCCATTAATGGCGCTAACAAGCTCGACGACATCGTGCTCGAGAGGGTGGCCGACTCGGATAATCTGCCTGCCTCGCCGGAGCTGGAGTCTCAGCTCAGCAGCGCGGAGATCCTGTGGAACTTGCCGGGCACGGCCGAAGAAAAAGCGATGTTGCAGAAGAATTGCTCCGGATGCCATTCCTGGCAGCAGATCTTCAGGAATCGTTATGACCAGCACAGCTGGAGCCTGATTGTGGACCGCATGATGCATTTCAGCGGCACAGCGATTGCCGTCCGCAACAAACCAATGTCCGCACCGGACCCTGAGTACAATATCCTCGTCAAGTTCCTTTCGCGAGTCCGCGGCCCGGATGGAAAGGATGAGCCGCTGCGCGTTTTCCCCCGACCTCGGGGAGAATCCACGAGGGTCGTCGTTACCGAATACGAACTGCCGCAGCAACTGCTGGCGCTTCACGATGCCACTGCGGACGGCCAGGGCAACATCTGGTTCACCAGTCACAAGACGCGCGTCGTCGGCAAACTCGATCCTAAGACCGGCATTGTGACAGAGTACAAAATTCCTCTGACCCCCGGTTCCATGCCGGGAACGCACCACGCCGTCATCGACAAGAACGGCATCGCCTGGATTTCAGAAAATTGGGCGCATCAGCTCAACCGGTTGGATCCCAAGACGGGAGAAGTGAAGCAACTCCTCATCGAGAGCAAAACCCCCATTAACGCTCCCAGCTTCGGAAATTTCACGCTGGATGCGGACGGCTACGTGTGGGATGCCCGCGCGGACAGGGTTGTAAGGATGGATCCCAATACCGGCAAGGTCCTGCAGCAGTGGCCGCTTCAAGCCAACAGCAGCTACGACAACGCCATTTCTTACGACGGCAAGTATTGGGGCGGCAGCGGGCCGGCCAATTGGGGCAATACCGTCGAGATGCTGGACATTGAGACCGGGAAAATGCTGAATTTGAACAGCGGGGCTCACATGATGACCGCCAAACGCGGCGGGTTTGATCCCTACGGAAATACCTGGTGGGGCGGAGCGGATGGCTCCCTGATCGAGCTCAACGCCAAGGCCGCCCGAATTGATGAATACGTGCCGCCGATCGCCCCGCATCCCTACACCGATTTCTACGAGGCCATGCCGGACAAAAACGGCGAGGTGTGGGCGGGCGTGCTGCACGGGCGGCAGATGCTGCGGTTCGATCCCAAGAACAGTCACTGGCGCGCCTATCAAATGCCGGAGCCGTACTCCTACGACCGGCGAACCTATATCGACGCTTCCACTCATCCAGTAACTGTCTGGTATGTTGACTACAATGGTTACCTAGTCCGCGTCCAGCCTCTCGACTAGCTGTCGCAGAGGGACGGGCCGAAACTCTTCACATACGTTCCGCAAAAAAAATGGAGGAAAAGGCGTTTGGCCTTTTCCCCCAGTCGAGCAACTTCCAGATGTTACTGGCCGATCGGAGTCGTATCGGCGTTTCCGATGGATGGGATCTTGCCGTCCGAGGTCTGGTAAATCACACCACTCTGGTCGGTCATGAAATA
>Ga0210401_10001130_pt1 | contig 31430 bp, 16 predicted proteins | sample IncBWH32MmetaG_FD_150866 | JGI IMG/M metagenome (GOLD analysis project Ga0210401, IMG submission 150866) | Forest soil microbial communities from Barre Woods Harvard Forest LTER site, Petersham, Massachusetts, United States - Inc-BW-H-32-M | ecosystem: Environmental > Terrestrial > Soil >...
AATATAAGCGATAGAGTTAGATGGGGTTTGTGGGGGTATACCGATTATGTTATTGAAGGTGGGCAGATATTTGGTAATGTACCATATCCATTACTTGAGTTGCATGGTGGTAATCAAACATTTGTATATGATTATATGGCTTATAACTTGATGAATTATTACGAATTTGCCAGTGATAAATATGCCTCTTTATGGTTATTTCATCATTTTGAAGGCTTGTTGTTTAATAAATTGCCTCTTGTAAAAAAACTGAAATGGAGAGAGGTAGTTACTTATAAAATTTTGTTTGGAAGTGTCAGTAATAACCATCAAACTTTATTGTTTCCTACGGCATTGCATAATCTTAATAGCGGGCCTTACCAAGAGGTTAGTGCAGGTGTAGAAAATATTTTTAAATTTTTTAGAATTGATGCTTTTTGGCGTTTAAACTATTTACAGTACGTTAAATCTCCTTTTGGGCTTAAAGTTGGCTTTCAACTATCTTTTTAAAACTACATTCTATATTCAAAATTATTAGCTTCATCTATTTCTGTTGTAAGATTCATCTTTTTTAACTATATTTATAGCAGTCACTATTGTATTTTATAATAATGTAATTTTTTGTTAAAACACACCCATATATTTTACCTGCCAAAAATGATATTTGTTTTGGGGTGCATTTTTATTGTCAATTTTTTAAATGCTCAAACAATTGCCAAGCATCATAAAAGCCTAACGGTAGCAAAGAAAAAATCAAACCAAGGTAATAGTTTACGAACCACATCTGTAACGCCTTTTTATTGTCCAAGTGGTCCGGTTACGTTTTATGCATATGACACTAATTATGTTAATATTGGCAATGCTACAGGTGTAACATTAACCTGCAATTCTATTCCGTTTTATATTGATGCAGATAATAGTGGAGATGTAGTTACACCTTGTATTATGAGTGAGTACACCAGTAGTGATGTGCTTTTACCTAACAATGGAAATGAAAATCTTTATGAAGGAGGGGTTTATACAGGTTGTGTAGGCCCATCCGCATCTTGTTATTTTCCAATTGGCGGTGGTGGTGGTTTTTTGGGCGGGAATTCTTGGGGTGTTCAAGACATTTTTTCTGACCCAAGTAAACAACATAATTATACGTTTTGTTATCAGGGTTTACCTACTGCTGTAACAACAATTCAATTACAAGATTGCTGGTCGGGAGATAGTTTATCTTCTTCAAATACATTTGGTTTAATATTACCGAATCCATGTTTTACTGATTCTGTATTGGCTAATACAGATATTGGTACAGCTTCATATAGTATTGCTCCTGTCAGTGGCAGCACAGCATTAACTGATTATCATAATGGTGAAGCGTATATAAATCCGTCTTTACTTTCAGCAGGCAATTATACCGTTACTTACAGTTTTACACCTCCTGCGGCTGATAGCTGCCCAACCATTACAGGTACTTATACATTTAGCATAGCATCTATTTCGATAAGTGTAAATAGTGCTACAGTATGTGCCGGAAGCGCAGCAACTTTGACGGCAAGTGGCCCAGCGGCAACTACTTATAGTTGGTCGCCGGCAACTGCATTAAATGCAACAACGGGCACTACAGTAACAGCAACACCAAGTGTTACAAGCATTTATACAGTTACCGGTACAAAAGGAAGTTGTAGTGGAATAGCTACGGCTACAGTAACAATAAATCCATCACCTACATTAACCGTAAACTCGCCTACTATTTGTGCGGGTAATACAGCTACATTAACGGCAAGTGGTGCTAACACATATACATGGAGTCCCGCATCGGGTTTAAGCACAACAACAGGAAGTATAGTAACAACAAATACTTTATCAGTTGCTACTGTTTATACGGTAAATGCAACGTCAGTGGGTTGTTCTGCAAAAGCTACTACAACGGTAACAGTAAATAATGCACCAACAATAAGTGTTAACACAGCAACTATTTGTATTGGAAATACAGCCACCTTAACCGCGAGTGGTGCAACAACTTATACATGGAATACAAGTGCTATAAGTGCTAGTATTACCCCATCGCCAACTACAACAACTGTTTATACTGTAACAGGAACATCAAGTGGATGTTCTTCTATAAAAACAACTACCGTAACTGTAAATTCTCTGCCAACTATAACAGTAAATAGTGCTACGATTTGTGCAGCGATTACTACGACCTTAACAGCGAGTGGTGCAAGCACCTATACTTGGAATACCGGAGTTATTAATTCTACTATTACTCCATCGCCAACTACCACAACTGTTTATACAGTTACGGGTACAAATGCAAATAGTTGTAGAAATATTGGTACATCAACAGTAACAGTTAACCAACCTTCGGTACTAAATGTAAATACAGCAACTATTTGCATTGGAAATACGGCTACTTTAACCGCAAGTGGTGCCAGTACTTATACTTGGAACACAGGTGTTATCAATGCTACTATCACCCCGTCACCAACCACAACAATTTCTTATACTGTAAGTGGTACATCAAATGGTTGTTCATCTGTAAAAACAACAACAGTAACAGTAAACCCATTGCCAATAGTTAGTGTAAACTCAACTACAATATGTGTTGGAAGCACAGCTACATTAACAGCTAATGGCGCAAGTACTTATACTTGGAATAGTGGTGTTACCACTGCTACAATTACTCCATCGCCAACTGTTACAGCTATTTATACGGTAACAGGTACAGATATACATGCTTGTAAAAATTCAGCAACATCAACTGTAACAGTAAATTCCTCACCAATAATAAATGTAAATTCTGCAACTATATGTGCGGGAGGAACCACCACTTTAACAGCTAGTGGTGCAAATACATATACCTGGAATACAGGTGCTTTAGTATCTGTAATTAATCCGTCGCCAACCACCACCACAGTTTATACCGTAATAGGTACAAATACAAATGCTTGTAAAAATTCGGCAACATCAACGGTAACGGTAAATGCTTTGCCAGCAGTTAGTGTAAATTCGGCTACTATATGTATAGGAAATTTTGCAACTATAACAGCGAGTGGTGCAAATACATACACATGGAATACGACTTCAACAAATCCAACAATTAGCATATCACCAATTATAACAACAGTTTATACAGTAACAGGTACAAATGCAAATGCTTGTAAAAATTCGGCAACATCAACGGTAACGGTAAATGCTTTGCCAACAGTTAGTGTAAACTCAGCTACCATATGTATAGGAAATTCTGCGACTTTAACGGCGAGTGGTGCAAGCACCTACACATGGAACACAACTGCTATAACTTCTACTATTAGTCCTTCACCAATAATAACAACTATTTATACGGTAACAGGCACAGATATACATGCTTGCAAAAATTCAGCAACGTCAACAGTAACAGTAAACCCATTGCCAATTATTAGCGTAAATTCTACCACTATATGTGCAGGAGGAACAGCTACTTTAATTGCAAATGGCGCAAATACATACACTTGGAATACAGGTTCTATTGGTGCAACTATAACCCCATCGCCAACAGTGGCAACTGTTTATACGGTAACCGGTACAGACATACATTCATGTAAAAACTCTGCAACGAGTACTATAAGCATTAATCCTTTACCAATTGTAACATCTACTGCTAATGCAGTTTGTGTAGGACAAACAATACACTTAGCAGCTAATAACGTGGCAGGCTCTTTATACACTTGGAACGGACCAAATGGTTATACATCTTTTTCTCAAAACCCAGCTATTGCTAATTCTACCATTGCTAACTCGGGTATATATACATTAACAATTTCATCGGGTGGGTGTTCAACAAGTAGTACGGTTAGTGTTATTGTTGATGTTATGCCTACTATAGCTAATGCTGGATTAGATACAATTTCGTACAATTCTTCTTTATCAATGAGTGGTAATGTACCTATTGTTGGAACAGGTACTTGGTCTATAATAACAGGTAGTGGAAATATTTTAAATAATAATCAAGCAAATACCCAGGTAACTAATTTACAAAACGGACAAAATATTTTACAATGGACAATTACAAATGGTGCATGCCCCGCATCTTATGATGATGTTATTATTATTATAAAAGATTTAATAGTTCCAAATGGCTTCTCTCCAAATGGCGATGGTGCAAATGATAATTTTGAAATTAACGGACTTGGAGAATATACCAATGTAAAAATAAATGTATTTAACCGTTGGGGAAATTTGGTTTACGATAGCGGTGATTATAAAAATAATTGGAACGGGAAAAACATGTCGGGTGAGGATTTAAGTGATGACACCTATTTTTTCACTTTAGAAATTCCAAATAAAAACACAGTTAAGGGTTACGTGGTAATAAAAAGAAAATGAAGAAAATTTTATTCTTTGCCATATTCTTTCCTTGTATGTTGAGCCTATATGCCCAGCATGATAACTTATATAGTCAGTATATGTTTAATGGTTTATTAATAAACCCCGCATATGCCGGAAGTAACGAAGTGCTTAATGCTACCTTTGTTAATAGAAATCAATGGGTTGGTTTTGATGGAGCGCCAAGAACCAGTACATTTAGTTTACACACACCTTTAAAAAATAAAAAAGTAAATATTGGAATAACTTTTACGAACGATTGTTATGGAATAACTACTCAAAACAAAATTAATGCAATTTATGCTTATAGATTGTTTTTTAAAAAAAGCAGTCTGTCTTTTGGCTTACAAGTAGGTGTAGATTTTATAAAAAACAACTGGAATTTAATTCAAACTACTACCCCTAACGATCAGGTTTTTACAAATCAATTTAGTCAGCAAACAGTTCCTCAAACTGGTTTTGGTATATACTATAAAGCTCAAAAATTTTATGCAGGAATTTCTTCACCTGATATGCTTTCAATTGGAATGCCTAACACACTATACAAATCTGCACTTCTTACAGCGGGTTATCTTTTTAATGTATCAGAAAATGTAAAAATTAAACCTTTTGTACTAGTAAAATACATACACAATTCCCCACTTGAAGTTGACTTAAATGCTATTGTTTATTTTAAAATGGTGGGTATAGGCTATTCTTATCGTACAAATGATGCGATGGTGTTTTTAGCAACGGTTAATGTTAGCAAGCAGTTTAGTTTTGGATATTCTTATGATTTAACAACATCTAAATTAGTAACCTATGTAAGAGGCTCTCATGAAATTATGTTGAAGTACGAATTTGGGTATAAAGTAAACCCGCAAAGCCCACGTTATTTTTAATGTATGAAATGCTACAAACTTTTTATATATGCATTTTTTATTGCCGGGTTTTGCCCACTTTTGGTGGCTCAAAATGAAGACTCTGTTCGATACTCTATCCAAAATCTAAGCATCAATTCTAAGCGCTCAGATTTTAGTCCGTTTCTATATAATAATAAATTATATTTTTCATCAGGGCGCGAAAACGATATTGGAGTTAAGTACTATTCTATAGAAAATAATCAGGAATTAATAGATGTTTTTAGCGCTGAAAAAATAGATTCTGTAGATTTTAAAAAAGTAAAACCGCTTACAGAAATAAATACCAGATTTAATGATGGGCCAATTTGTATCAGTAAAAATGGTAAGCAATTATTTATAACCAGAAATGACCCTAAAAGAGCAAAAGGAAAAAATAAAAAACCACTTAGTATTTTTGTTTCGCAAAAGGATGGAAACGGTTGGAGTGAACCTAGAGTTCTTCCGTTTTGTTCAGGAGAGTTTTCTTATTGTCATCCAGCTTTAACAAGTAATGGAACCCTGGTGTTTTCATCGGATGTAACAGGGGGTTATGGCGGAATGGATTTATATTATTCGAAATTTGAGAGCGGAACCTGGACTATACCAAGAAATTACGGGCCCAATATAAATGGAAAGGAAAACGAGGTTTTTCCGTTTGTTTCGTCAAATAACATGTTGTATTTTTCGGTGAATAAAAAGAATGGTTTGGGAGGCTTAGATATCTATTCGTTTAATTTAAAATCTCCGACTCATAGTCAGGTTCAAATTTTAGAATCGCCTATTAATGGTCCTTTTGATGATTTTGGGATATATGTAGATTCGACAGAACGAATAGGTTATTTTTCATCGAACAGAGATACTGCAAATGGAGATAATATTTTTTACTTTAAAAATAAGTACCCCGATTTTAAAAACTGTACTCTACAAAAAAGACGGACGTACTGTTTTACTTTTTTTGAAGAGGCAACTCAAATGACTTCAGATACATTAGGGATGATTTATGAGTGGGACTTTGGAGATGGAACTAAAAAACGTGGTTTAGAAGTAAAGCATTGTTTTAAAACAATAGGAAATTATTTAGTGCAATTAAATATTATAGAAAAGGCTTCAGGTAATTTGTTTTATAACGAATTAAGTTATGATTTTGAGGTAGAAGAGCCTAAGCAGTTTTATATTGATTGTACAGATACACTTGCCAGATCAAAAAAATTTACAATTAACACTCAGAATATAGCCATTGCAAAACACACTATTAAAGATTACTTCTGGTTTTTTGGTGATGGTAAATTTACTGCGGGAACATCTGTACAACATACGTATAAAAAAGATGGAGAGTATATGATAAAGCTAGGTGTTATTGCTCAAAATGACTCAACCGGAGAGTTAGAAAAATTTTGCACCTATAAAACTGTATTAGTGCGGGATAGTTTATGGATTGCACGTCACAAACCTGACTTAGTTCGGGTAAAGTTCAATTCAAATGTTTCTAAACATACGGTGAAAGAAGATAGTGTTAATTACAGAGTACATTTGGGAACATCAAAGAAAGATATCCCTGTTAATGCAGAAATTTTTAATGACCTGCATAATGTAAAACAGTATAAAGAAAAAGATGGTTATACCTACACATCCGGAAATACAAAAAAAATATCGGATGCAGTTCCTGAATATAAAAAGGCAAAAGAAAAGGGATTTAAAGATGCAGCGGTTGTTAGTTTTAAAGGAGATAGTATGATTGCTAATCAGCAAAATGCTACTAAGGGAACAATATTTGATGAAAACACCATTATTGATTTAAGCGCTTTTGCGGGGTTGCGTAAAAAAAATGTTTTTTTTGATTTAAACAGTTCAGAAATAAACAAAACAGCATATAAATACTTGGATTCATTAGCTGGGGCCATGAAAAAAAATGAAAATTTAGAATTAATTGTTTTGGCAGCGTGCGATCGGGCTACAGAATATATCCCCGGTAATGCACTTTCTAAAAATAGGGGGACAGCTATACTTAAATTTTTTACTTCAAAAGGTATACAGGCAAGTAGATTAGATATAAATACATTAGGAAAAAATATGCCAATAGAATACGAACCTGGGAAAAATATAGTAATTTCAAATCGTCGTGTTCAAATACTATTGGTAAAAAACTCTAAATGAAAAAAATAATTATCCTTGTTGTTTTGTTATTCGAATTGTGTTTAGGTAATTTATCTGCTCAACCCTTTCCTTCAGCTGATGAGAAAATCCCCTTTTTATGTACGTTCAGTAAAAATTCCGAAAAAGACTGGGGTGATGATGACTTTGTGCAGATATACTTTTTTGTAGTTCCTCAAACTGAAAAAAACCCAATTTATATACGAGTTTTTGACCCGGATGTTGGCGGTAAGTATGATGAGGTACACGATGTTTTTAATAGTAAAACAAAGTTTTCGGTATATGGAGGAAAAGGAGCTGTATCTAACCCCGATGCTAAAAAACAAACACCTACAGGTAATTTTAAAAGTGGCATTCAGTTAAGTTCAAAAACTTTTGGAGATGACCCAACTTTTGATGATAAATGGTATACATTGGGTCCGTTTAATCCGGTTGAAGGTGAATTGCAGCCTGAAGGTTATGTTTTTAAATTAATTATTGAGGGCATGGATGGAGATGATGGAAACTTGTATAAAATGTTTTTATCATCGCTTCCAAACGAAAACAAGCCTATTGAAGGTGGTAATGCTTTTACGTACGAGTATTCTTTTAGAATGGCAGATGATAAAGGCTCTATTTCTCACCTATATCCTTTTATAGCTAAGGGAATAACGGCCGTAAAAATAAGTGTTTTTGATTTTGATGATGATGGAATTTTGCGAATAGTATCAGTAGCAAAAAAGGGAGAAATCACTAAATCATCAGGTAATGCAGTTTGGTTGGAGACTACACATAAAATAACTACAGAGGAATTAAACACATCTTTAGATATTCAGTTTGTAAAACAACAAGATTCAAAAAACAACAATGTGGTTGTTAATATAACTAATCAGTACGGCGAACTTATGCCTTTTTATGCCACACCTATTGGAGGTGTTCCTAAATACAAATATAAAATTGGGGTAAAGGCTGAATAATTGAGGTAAAAGAAATGCATAAAAGGAAAATATCAATTTTAGTATTTGTTTTTTTGATATGCAATTTTCTGCATGCGCAAACCTTTAATTTTAAAAATTATACAGATGAAGATGGTTTAGCGCAATCTTATGTTTATTGTGTTTCTCAATCGAGTAAAGGGTTTCTTTATCTATCTACAGGAGATGGGTTTTGTAAATTTGATGGAAATGAGTTTAAAACATATACTATAAAGGATAACCTGTCCGAAAACTTCATCAATACACATTTTACCGATTCACGAAATATTACTTGGATTGGGCACTTTCAAAACGGAGTTTCGTACTTAAGCGGAAACACTTTTTATAAAGTAAAAGGATCTGAAAAAATAGAAACAAAAGTAAATGCCTTTGCCGAAGATGGACAGAAAAACATATGGGTAGCTGCACAACAAAAAGGTTTATATAAAATTGATAGTACTTTAAAATTTAAACAAGTAGCAGCAACTGCTACAGAAAACTTTAATGCTATTTATTTTGACTTAGATAACCAACTATTAGCCGCAACAGATGAAGGACTAATTCTTTTTAAAACAGACGGGCAAAAAGAAATAACACCGGTTTGTAGCATTAATGGTTTTGAAGGGAAAAAAATTAAATGCCTTGTTCCTTGTGACTCGTTAAGAAATGCTTTTTGGGTTGCTGTTCCTGGCGAAGGTGTTTATAAAATACTAAAAGCAGGAAGTTGCTATTATATCTATACACAGATTATAGAAGATTTAGGCTCAGTTTCAATGAATATATCTGCACTTTTTGTAGACCATTCGAGAAATTTATGGGTTGCATTACTTGGCGAGGGCTTACGAAAAATATCATTCGATCATTTAAACATCAGTAATGTATTGTATATAAATAAGGCAAATGGATTAAGTAATGAGTATGTCCAATCTATTTTTCAGGATTTTGAAGATAATATGTGGTTTGGTACATCGGGTGGTGGGTTAATTGAAATGCCTATAAATAAATTCAGCTATTTTGTTCCTCAAACAAATGTAAAATCAATTTTAACGGATAGTAAAACCGGGAATATATGGATTGGAAATGACAAAGGGTTGCTTTTAATAAACTTAAAAACTCAAAATACAAGCATTCAATATAATGCCAGTAATGGTTTCGTAAATGATCAGGTAAATGCTTTAATGCAGGATAGTGCCAGAAATATTTGGATAGGTACCGCAGAAAATGGTGTTTTTGTTTTTAATGCCGCCAATAATAAATTCGAAAATTTTTCTAAAAAAAATAATTTAAAATCCCTTACTGTAAATACAATTGCTAAAACAAAATTGGGCGACATTGCTGTTGGCACTACAGATGGACTCTATTTTTATAACCCAAAAAAAAATAAAGTTACATTAATGACTACCCTTGATGTATTATTGCATAACAATATTCAACAGATTTACTTAGATAGCAAGGACCGATTATGGATATCTTCTCCACGTACTGTACCTTATTATATGAAGAATGAGGAGTTTACTGTTTTTAAAAACCTAACTGAAAATTTTATTAATTGTGTAGCAGAAGACAACACCGGGTTGATTTGGATTGCAACAGAAACAAACGGAGTAGTTTGTTATGATGGCAGTGATTTTAAATCATATAAAATAGATAATGGATTACTTTCTAACTTCTGTTATTTTGTGATGGTAGATGCCAATAATACTGTATGGGTTGGGCACAAAAACGGGTTAAGTAAAAAAGAAGACGGCCAAAAACTATTTAAAAGAGTTACCAAAGCAGATGGGCTTCTTTTTCAGGAAAACAATTTGAATGCGTGTTTTAAGGATGAAAAAAAGAACATGTGGTTTGGCACTACTACCGGTGTGGTAAATTACGATTGCGAAAATAATAAGATAAATACACATGAACCTCGTACTACTATTTTGGGAATTAACCTTGATGATCACTTTTATACTTCAGTAGAAAACATTTCTTTGCCGTATAAGCACTATTCAGCTCGTATTGATTTTATAGGAGTTTCCTTAGTCGATCCTACTAAGGTAAATTACAAATACCGTATGTTGGGTTTAGATACCATATGGCGGTATACCTCTAACAGATATGTAGAGTTTCCGAAAATTGCAGAAGGAATATATACCTTTCAACTACTTGCCTGTAATAATGATGGTATTTGGAATACTGCACCTGCCGAAATTAAATTTGATATTGATTTACCAATTTGGAAAAAAGCGTGGTTTTATATTTTAGCCACACTGTTTTTAGTTGCTCTACTTTATTTTATTATTGTTTGGCGTACTAGGTCGTTAATAAAAGCAAGGGTGTTGCTGGAAAAAATGGTTGATGAAAAAACTTTTTTGTTAAAAAAAGAGAAAGAAGTAGTTGAGCACATTAAATCTGAGCTAGAGGAAAAGAATAAGGATATTACAGATAGTATAAATTATGCAAAAAGAATTCAAGAGGCAATTCTACCTTCTAAAGAATCTATACTAAAAATATTTCCTCAGGCTTTTATTTTATATAAACCTAAAGATATTGTGAGTGGAGATTTTTATTGGTTTACCGAAACCGAAGATTATTATCTTGTTGCTGCTATAGATTGTACGGGGCATGGTGTTCCCGGTGCGTTTATGTCATTAATTGCGTCAACACTTCTTAAAGAAATAGTAAGTGGAAAAAAGGTTTATGTGCCCTCAAAAATATTGCAAGAACTTAACAATAGTATTATAGAAGTTTTAAAACAAAATGATAGTGATAGCTCAACGCGTGATGGGATGGATATGTCAATTTGTTGTATTGATAAAAAGAAATCTAAATTAACTTTTGCAGGTGCTGCCAGACCATTATATTTTATTAGAGACAAAGTTTTAATTGATACAAAAGGACAGGGTTATCCAATAGGCGGACATTACGGTTTAATGAATTTAACCTACTCTGATACTGAAATGGATTTACAAAAAGACGATTTATTTTATATTTTTTCGGATGGTTATGCGGATCAATTTAGAGATGGCGATAAAAAGAAATTTACCACAAAAAGATTAAAAGCTCTTTTAGCTGAAATATGCGATAACGATATGGATGTGCAGAGACAAAAGCTTGATGATGCTTTTGAAGGGTGGAAAGGAAATGGTTCTCAAATTGATGATATCCTTATTATTGGAATAAGAATTTAAGTTAAGAATCAATTTTTAATACAAATAATTTCTATAAGATAAGTACCAATTAAGTATTTTGTTTAATTGCCCTACCGTAAAAGGTGTTTTACAAGGCGCAGGATGATAAGACATTATATTACCGATAATTGGTGTGTAATAATTTCCATTAGCATCGGTATTTGCTCCTGTCCATTGGCAAGCACCATTAACCGGTGCAGGATTTATATCTGCAGGCGTATCGCAAATAGAATCTCCAGCGGCAACACAATTGCTTTCATTTACAAGCTCTGCACCATTAGCTATTTCAAAAGTATGCGCTAAAGAGAAAAAATGCCCCATTTCATGCGACCAACATTTCCCATCAGATAAACATCCATGCGTTAAAACCATATAATCCCCTATTTTTCCGGCAAATCCTGCTTCAGGTGCCGGAACTATACTGCCAACAATATATACGTTAATCATATTGTGAACTTCATAAATGGCATGTACTTCGGGTGTTTCTTTTACCTGATCGAATTGATAGTATTTGTAATTATAAATGGTATCTTGTTTACAAATAAAAAAACTTAAGCAAATGGGTGCAAAATCTGTATTTAAAGTGGCCAAGGCAGTATTTATTTGTGCTTGGGTTACGTTAGTGTGATTTAAACTATCGGTTATAATGTGTACAGCCAAGGATAGTTTTTTGTTTAAACATTTTGTTGGTGCTGTTGACCCAGCTTGCATAACACTTGCTGTTTGGGTTGTTCTTTTATTAGATTGTTTGGGAGATACAGTACCTGATTTTTTAACTTGCGAGAATGCAGAAAAGCTACCTATTAAAAAAAACAAGACGATATAATAGTGCTTACAACTTAATATTGACATAATAATTGATATATAATTAAAAATAAATGTATTAAAAATTTCTTGTTCAAAGAAAATAAAATAAATTTGTTTGTTATCTGTTTAGGTTAAATTTTTTTATGACAAAACGCTATTACTTATTTTTTGCTTCGCTTATCTTTTTATTGCGTTTTTCTTCTTTTGGTCAAATTAGTACAAGTACGCTTACGGGGTGTGCCCCTTTAGTAGGAGTAACCTTTACTTATACGCCCGCAGGTACAAATCCTTTTTGGGATTTTGGTGATGGAACAACATCATCTTTACAAAATCCAACCCATACTTTTGCAACTAAAGGCACTTATATTGTAAAATATGCCGCTAATGGAGGGGTTAATGCACAAACAACGATAACAGTTTTTGGTAAACCGTCACCAAGTTTTACGGTAACTACTCCTGATAAGGGTTGTATCCCGTTAGCTGTAAATTTTCAGGATCATTCTACTAGTGGTGGTGGTGCTACTGTAGCACAGTGGCAGTGGGATTTTGGCGATGGTGGATTTAGTTTAACCAATTCCCCTACCCAAACATATACCTATAGTGTAGGAGGGCAATTTAATGTTAATATAAAAATTACTGATTCTAACGGTTGCGACTCCTCATTTACTGTTACTGATATGGTAATTGTTTCGCAAAAGCCAACAGTTTCATTGGTTACAAGCCCTAATCCGGCTTCGGCTTGTACACCTCCGCTAACAGTAACTTTTACCAGTAGTGGCAGTACAAGTCATTCTCCTTTAGGCTCGGCACTTACTTACTCATGGACGTTTGGCGGCGGAGTCACATCTAACATAGCTACACCGCCACCACAAACTTATACTGCTTTAGGTGTTTATCCGGTAACAGTTATAGTTACCGATGCCAATAATTGTTCAGATTCTGCTAAAACAAATGTTATTCTACAGAGTCCAACTGCTACATTTACAACTAACGATACAGTTTGTTTACACGCATCGTTTAATTCAGCAGGAAGCTCACCCGGCGTTCAAACCTGGAATTATGGTGACGGAACTACAGGTGCTAACGGGATACATACATATGCTGCCTCAGGGCATTATCATGTAAAATTAACCGTAACCAATGGTGCTTGTTCTGATACGATGGGTTATAATGTGTTTGTGCAGCAACCTATTGCCAATTTTAGTGTTACCCCTACTTATATGTGTAGTTTGCCGAAAACGGTAAGTGTGGTAAATTCTTCTACGCCAAGTAGTGCCACTACTTATACATGGACTTACTATCAAAGTTATACGCAGTATAGTGTTACACCAACATCGTATACATTAACAAGCCCAAGCCCAACTTTTACTTTATCGCATTTAGATACTAATAGGTATACTGTAAATAAATTGGATATTACGGATTCTATTAGTTTATGGATTACAACGGCACAAGGTTGTACGGCGCATAAATCTTTTATTTTAATTGATACCATATTTTTACCTACTGCACGTTTTATGCCTGATAAATATGAAGGTTGTGCACCACTTACGGTAACATTTTCAGATTCTAGTAGAGTTGGGCCTAAAGAACACATTACCTCCTGGCAATATAATTTTGGAGATGGAACATCTACTACATTAAATTCTGCTCCGGCAAATACAGTACACACTTATACCGCGGTAGGAATTTATTATCCTACTTTAATCATTCATACACAAAATGGTTGTTTAGATACTTCGTACGCAATTGAAATAGAAGTTGGTAAAAAACCTGTGGCTAGTTTTAGTGTATCACCTACTACTGTTTGTATAGGCGACAATGTTCAGCTTACAAATACATCTACAACTCCGGCAGATTCTATTGATACCTGGCATTATTATGGTGATGGAGGTTATTATGTATCTTCTTGTTCTGATAATGCAAATGTATCGTCGCCATTTACACATTCAACAGGCCCGCAAAATATTAGTATGGTAGCCTGTTTTAGAGGTTGTTGCGATACAACCACTCAAACAAATGCAGTAACTGTAAATGGCCCATTAGCAGCATTTAGTGTAGCTATGAATTGTGATACACCCCATGTATTTAATTTTACCGGAAATATAAGCGATGCTACCAATTGGACATGGAATTTTGGTGATGGAAATATAGTTCCTAGTACAACAGCAACAAGTATATCACATACTTATGCAACAACTGGAGATTACACAGTTATTCTTACTGCTTTTAATTCAGGAAATGGTTGTAATCCTTCTGCTGATACGATTAAAGTTCATGTAAGAGATATAAAAGCTAATTTTAAATTTGATACCCTATTATGTTCTAAAACACCACATAATTTTGATGCTTCTATTTCTACTGATGTTTATACAGATCCATATAACGGATACATTTGGATTTGGGGAGATGGAACACATCCTGATATAACGAGCAATGCGGTTACTACACATACTTTTAGTGCCTCAGGTAGAGATACAGTTACTTTAATTGTAAAAGACATTAATGGTTGTGCCGATACGGTAAAAAAAGTAATTAGAGCTTTTTCTTCGGTAGCATCATTTAGTGTTAATCCGGTTATGTGCGCGAATAGTACAGTTACTTTTACTAATACATCAACCGCTGACACTACTATTTCATCGACAGGTTACATTTGGAATTTTGGTGATGCAAGCACTTTATCAAATCAACAAAATCCCGTACATACATATACTATTGCAAATGCAAGTGTAACAAGTATTACGGTAACATTATTTGTTAGCGATACTTTGGGTTGTATCGATTCTACTAAAAAAACTATTTCTATTTCCAGACCTAATGCCATATTTCATCCTACAAGCACTATAAATATTTGTTCCGGAAGTGCCGTAAATTTTGCCAGCACAAATTCTTATCCAAACATGACATGGAATTTTGGCGATGGCACATCACTAGGGCCAACACCACCTACTACTACAACCTCGCATTCTTATACTACATCGGGCAGTTATTCAGTAACACTTAGTGTTATAGATGCCGTTGGTTGTACCGATATAAAGTCATTTAATCAACTAATTAACGTGCAAAATATTCCTATAGTAGATATAACGTCTCCTGCATTTAATAATTCTAACTTATGTTACCCATATCAGGCGCATTTTAAAGATAATTCAACAGTAAATATATTTGCTTCGCGTATTTGGGATTTACATAATGGAACACCGGTTAATAATGCTTTAGATAGTGTAGGTTTGCTTTGTCCTTTACCAGGTACTTATACAGTTTCATTAACTGAAACAACTACCAATGGTTGTACAGCATCTATAACTAAAACAATTCAAATTAATGGTCCGCTTGCGGATTTTACGTTAACTCCTAATGTTATTTGTAGAGACCAAAGTATAACTTTTACTATAATTGATACAAGTGATGTGGCAACTTGGCATTGGGATTTTGGTGATGGAAAAGATACTACTGCTAAATCACCAATATCACATACTTATAATTTCCATCCACCAAACGGAACCACTAATGCTCAATTAATATTTTGGAGTAAAGACTCGAGTTGTGCACAAAGTGTACCCCATCAAATAAGTATTAGGCAAGTTATTGCTAACTTCATCGAATCTGATAGTGCCCATTGTATAGGTATAAGAGACACGTTTAAAAATGTATCTAGTGGAGCAAGTACATATGGTTGGAGTTTTGGTAACGGAGTAACAGATACAACTTACTCGCCAATTTACCAATATACGGTTGCCGGTACTTATAGTGTAGAACTTCATATAAGAGATAATGTAGCAGGATGTGTTGATACACTGATTAAAAAAATAACCATATATCCATCATTTAGCGTTACAGCAACAGGCGATACTATTTGTCAGGGAAACCTTGCCCACCTAAATGCAAGTGCTGCTAACACTTATAGTTGGACTTCGCCCCCCGGTATATCGGTGAGCTCTCCAGTTGTTGCAAACCCAACTACATCACCTAGTGTAACGGCGTCTTATTCGCTTATGGCTAGCGATGCTAATGGATGCAAAGATAGTGTATCGCCTGTTGTGGTTTATGTGATACAAAGACCAGATACCATAGAAGATGTTCATACAATTGTAATAGGACAAACTTATACTTTACCTGGTAGTCAGGTAAATGCAGGATATACATTTACTTGGAGCCCTACCGATAATTTAAGTTGCACTAGCTGTCCAACTCCAGTATTTAATGGAACTGTTGATGCACATTATGTGGAAACAATTTCAGATACCAGGGGATGTTTCACGGCTCATTCTACTTTTGATATACATGTAGAACCTTTAGCATCAGTAGATGTGCCAACAGCCTTTACACCAAACGGTGATGGAACTAATGATATTGTATATGTAGCGGGTTGGGGCATTAAGAGTTTACAATATTTTAAAATATACAACCGTTGGGGTGAACTTGTTTTTGAAAGCGATGATATAAAAGTTGGTTGGGATGGAACTTATAGAGGAACTCCTCAGAATATAGAAACTTATGTGTATCAGGTAAGTGTAATTTCTTATATAAGCCAAGAACCAATTGTAAAGAAAGGTTATATCAAATTATTGAGATAGTGGGTTTATAGGAATAACATAAACAATGTTAACAGCTACTTCTTGTAAAACAATAAACATTACATTTATAATGTTTAACTTAAAATAAACTAAACTCATAACACAATGAATAAAATAAAAACAAACAAAATTCTTATACCGGTAGATTTTTCTAAAACATCTTTAAATGCAGTTAAATATGCAGCTTTTATGGCGCAGTTTACAAAAGGAGAACTTGTATTAGTACATGTTCAGAACAAAAGCGATTTATTGGATATTATAATGCCTGCCGTTAAACTAAAAGATATATCTGTAATAACTAATTTTTTGGCTGATAAACTTGAAAAAATTGCGGCTGATATTAAAAAAAGATATGGCATAAAAGTTACTACATATGTTTCTACCGGAAACATAACGTCAGAAATTGTTAGCATGGCCGATGAAACAAAATCAACGCTTATTGTAATGGGCACACATGGTAAAGATTCTGAAAACGGTTTCTTTTTAGGTAGCAATGCGTATCGTGTACTTACTAAATCGGATATTCCGGTTATGACCGTGCAAACGGCTGCCGAAAAATTAGGTTTTCAAAATATTTTGGTTCCTCTTGATTCTTCTCACCATTCTCGCCAAAAAGTAGATTCGGCTATTTTTATGGCGGATAAGTTTGGAGCACGTTTACACATTTTAGGCATTCTTCATGAAGGGGAGAAGGGTGAAGAAAACTATAAATACAAAATGGAAACCATAATGGGGCAAATAAAAAAGTTAGCCGATAAGAAAAAAGTGAATTGTACAACCGATATACAATTTACAGATAACCGATCTAAAAAAACATTGGCATATGCTAAAAAAATAAAAGCCGACCTAATTGTAGCTATGACAGATCAAAATGCCGAAATTTCGAGTATTGTATTAGGCGACTATATACATCAGCTTACTAATTATAGTAAGATACCTGTTTTATGTATACCACCTGAGGTTAATCCACAATTAATAAGTGATGCTATTGGCGGATTGGAATATTAGTGATAAAAATAATGCAATAAAAAACCCGATACTAGTATCGGGTTTTTTATTTTATATGCTTTTAATCTTTTATGATTGTTTTTCAGCTACTTTCTTTTCTTTAGCTTGTTTACAAACGTCTAGCATTTTTTGAACGGCTTGCTGAGAAAAAGGTTCTCCTTTAATGTCTTCAAACACATAAGTGCGATTGCCAAGTTTAGCAATATGGTAGAAATGAAACTCAGATAAATCTCCGATACCGGATTCCCACATTAAAGTAGTAGCATCATCAACTATATATTTTTTAAGCTTATTTACATCATCGCTGGCGATATCGGCTTTTCTTTGATTAACATCTCCTCCGGTTTCAATAACCGATATTTGAAAATCTTTACCAACTTTTATTAAATACTCTCCGCTTGACTGCATAGCTGTATCAAGAATTCCTGTAGAAGAATCCGGAATCAGCACAAAAGCATTCATTCCTGTTTTGCTAATATCAAAGTAACGAGCGCCTTGTGGGGCAACTAAATTTTCAGTTTCATTTTTTTTTCCTCCGCATGATGCCATTATAGCAACCAACCCTACAGCTAATGTTATTTTAAAAATAGATTTCATTTGTTTATGGTTTACTGCAAATGTAATTTAATTGTTGAACTAAACAAAGATGGAAACTGAAAAAGAAAACAAAAGAACACTAACAAAAAAGCCCCGCTGAGCGGGGCTTTTAATTACTTCTTTTTAGAAGTTTTTTTAGCTGCTTTTTTTGTTGCTTTTTTTACAACTTTTTTAGCTGCTTTTTTTGCTGTTTTTTTTGCTGCTTTCTTTGCCATGGTTTTTGTTTTTTGAGATTTATATAGTACGAAGTAAGTAAATTATTTAGGTTAATGGTAAAATCTGCCATAATATTTTTCAACACTTTTTTGTTGATATTGTTAATTACGTAAAAGCGTAAGCAAGTGATTGAAAATAAATTTTCCGTTTTATTTTTTCGTTCATCTTGAATGTATTGATTTTACAAGTGTTTCCAAGTATTTTATTTTTATTGCGAAACAAAAATTGAAATGAAAAGTAAAATTGATAAGACATATTTCAACTAAAAAATATTTTCTCATCAGGCAAAATAATTTGATGAAAGAGATGAAAAACAAAAATATTTGGGTGAATTTGAGAATTTACGTGTTATGTAAATTATTTTTTTTCTGATGAAATAAAATTCCAGTCAGTTTCTACATCCCATCCCGCAGGTACTTTTATTGATTTAGAATATAAGTAAACAACCTCTGGTTGTGTATGTGTAGCAAGGTTTGCGGGTGTAAATTTTTTATTTGCATCCAAATCATTAATTAAACGCAAAGAATAATCGGCGGCAGTAAGGTTATAAAAAGTAACAATGTTTTCTTTTTTTGAGGGTGAACTATACTCTGTAAGCACATTTCCGTTTGAACCCAATAATTGAATTACATAATTGCGCAAAGTATCGGGTAGCGTTAATTTTATTTTAAGGGTTCCAATATCTTCATTGGCATATGTTTTAAAAGTTGTTTTAATGGTATCGGCATTCATCTTTCCCCAGTAGGTTATAAGGCTATTAGGTAAGATCATAATGGTGTAAGATTTGTTTTCTATCAATTTGTTCAACACCCTTTTCTTATAAAGTGGTAAGTAGGTTGTTACAAGGTTGTTGTTCTCATTTTTATTTTCTGTGGTAATTAAAAGCTTTTCTGTAATGCTATCATGAATTAAAGAACACTTTTCTAAGTCTATGTTTTTTATTGGGAATGAGAAATTAAGGAACACATCATCATTATTAATGCCATACATTCTTTTGTTTGGATTAACATTTACCTTTTTTGTGTTTTTACTTATAGTACTATCAACTGTTTGTGCAGATGGGACATTTAAGGTAACAGTATCAAAAACAGTTTGGTCTTTTTTTACGAGTAATTTCAATTCTGTGTCAAAAATGTTTTTATAATATACTTCAAGAGTGTCATTCTTCGTTTCGTAGGTAATTTTATCTCCATCCAAATTTTTATCCATATATAAAATATATGCATCCGGCATAGTATCGCTTAATATAAACTTGTTGTATCCCCAAAAGGGCTGGATTTTCTTTTTAATAAAGCTTCTGTTGCTTTTAGGCGTACTCATAATAAAATTAATAGTATCATTTCCGCTAATTGTTAAAGGTGAGTTTATAAACCCAATAGCTTCTCCGCCATCGTACGCATTATTATTGTTTTTGTCGGTAACGGCTACAATTTGATATGTACCCGGCTTAATAGCAGAAAGTGAATATGTACCTGCCGAATCTGTTTTAACAACGTAGGTTGGTTTTGTTCTGGTAACTGCCGTATCAGTTAAATTAGTAAACAGCATTATTGAAACACCTTTAACAGAATTTTGGGTTAAAGCCCAATTTGCAATACCGCTAATCGTATTTGTATCTATTACCGGACCTGTACTAAATATATAGGTAAGGTTTTTGTATTTGTTGTTTTCATGTATATCACCAACTGATTTGCCAAATTGAATTTGATAAGTGGTATTGGCTTGTAAACGATCATCAAATTTTACAATCATTTTTTTTCCACTTGCACTTACTTCAGGTTTATTATCCATAAATGGATTTATAATCATTGCCGATGATACGGCTTTTACATCTACCATTTCATCAAAACGAAATATAATAGTAGTGTCTCTTGGAACATTAGTTGATGAATCTTTTGGTAAAACAGATAATAATTTAGGTGGAGTTACATCTTTTGCACCTCCGGTAAGTGGACCAATTTGAGCACAGTTATTACAAATTATAATAACAAGGACGAGCAGGGAGGCAAAAAAAACACGCTTAAAAATCATTTACTGATTATGCTGGTAACTAAGGAGGCTACTTTTTCTAAATAAAGTTTATCCGTTTCGTCAAAAGTGGCATAAACATCATCATCAACATCTAAAACACCAATAACTTCATTTTGATGGTTAAAAACAGGAACAACAATCTCTGATTTAGAGGCTGAGCTACAAGCAATATGCCCCGGAAATTTATCTACATCATCTACTATAATTGTTTTAGCATCTTGCCATGCTGTGCCACAAACACCTTTACCTAAAGCAATACGTGTGCATGCTAAAGTGCCTTGAAAAGGACCAAGTACTAATTGATTGTTTTTTACCAGATAAAAGCCTACCCAAAAATAACCGAAGGTTTGTTTTATAACTGCTGTAATATTGGCAAGGTTAGCAATTAAATCTTCCTCACCTTCAATTAAGGCTTTTAATTGGGGTAAAAGAGAAATGTATTTCTCCTCTTTATTAGTTCCTTCTATAATTATTTCCTCAGACATATTATATATGTATTAGCTAAGAATTCCGCCTTCTTTCATTTTTTCGGCATTTTCTGCAAATTGTAAAGCATCAATCATTCCCTGTATATCACCATTCATAAAATCATCTAGATTATATAAGGTAAGACCTATACGATGGTCTGTAATTCTATTTTGCGGATAGTTATAGGTTCTGATTTTTGCAGAACGGTCGCCCGAGCTAACCATGGTTTTACGTTTTTGAGTTACCTCCTCCATACGCTTTTGATAAGCTGCATCGTAAATTTTAGTACGAAGCATGTTCATGGCCTTTTCGCGGTTACCTAATTGTGAACGTTCGGTTTGACAAGTAACAACTGTGCCTGTAGGAACGTGCGTAAGTATAACTTTAGATTCTACCTTGTTTACATTTTGCCCGCCTGCACCACCACTTCGTGCTGTTTGCATATTTATATCAGCATCACGTAATTCAACATCCAATTCATCAGCCTCCGGTAACACGGCAACCGTTGCAGCTGATGTATGTACACGACCTTGTGTTTCAGTTGCGGGTACACGTTGTACACGGTGTACGCCCGATTCAAATTTTAAAGTACCATAAGCATTATCACCACTTACGTTAAAAATTATTTCTTTATAGCCTCCCATTGTTCCGGAGCTTATATCAACTACTTCGGCTTTATAACCTTTGTTTTCAAAATAACGACGATACATTTCATATAAATCTCCCACAAAAATACTGGCTTCATCTCCACCTGTACCGGCACGTAATTCCATTACACAATTTTTTGTATCCTCAGGATCTTTAGGAATAAGCATAATCCTAATCTCATCGGCCAATTTTTCTTCAATGGCTCTGTTTTCTTCCAGTTCGGCTTTCGCCATATCTAAAAAATCTTTGTCTTTTTCTGTTTTTAAAATTTCGTTGGCCGAATCAATATTGTCTAATGCTTTTTTATATTCTTCAAAAACCTTAATAATAGGCTCTAATTGACGATATTCTATATTCAGTTTTTTAAACTGTTTCATATCGGCAATAACAGCGGGGTCGGCTAATTTTTGTTCAACATCTATATAACGCTGTTTTATACTGGAAAGTTTCTCAATCATCTAGGAAATAAATTTACGCGAAAGTACAAAAATGCCCTGTCTTTATGAAATATTAGATAAGGGGTAGACTTTGTAAGTAGACTGTGTATAAAACCTACTTTCCGGTAATTTTAATTTCGGTACGGCGGTTTTTAGCCTTGTTTTCAGGGGTGGTGTTAGGTACTTTAGGTTTGCCATCGCCATAACCTTTATAAGTTAATCTAATAACAGAAATACCAGCTTTTACCACATAATCGTAAACTGCTTTAGCACGATTTTGAGATAAAATTAGGTTTGCTTTTTTATTACCGTCACTATCTGTATGACCGCTTATTTCAATTTTAATGGTTTTGTTTTTTGTAAGGAAACCAACCAACTTATCTAACTCTGTTTTCGATTCGGGTTTTAAATCGAACTTATCTACATCAAAAAAAATGTTTTTAAGTTCTATAGAAATCCCTGTATCTATTGGCTGAAGTGCTATATCTAACAAATAAGGTTTATTATAATCGGCTACTACATCTTTTAAACTAAAATTGTCTGAGTAAAACAAGTACCCTTCTTGGTTTACATTTAACAGATAATTTTTTTGCGCCGGAAGCACAGCTAAAAAATTTCCATTAACATCAGGGAACACTTTTGAAATAGGCTGCTGAGTTTCTAAATCAAGAATTTCTACATTGCTTTGTAAAGGTTGTTTTGTTTTTGCGTCGATGATTTTGCCTTTTACGAAGGTTAGGTTTTGTGGTGCTAAATCGGTTGGTAAATCAAAACTGTATAAATCAAGCCCCCCAAAACCACCTTGCTTATTACTATGAAAATAAGCCTTTTTTCCATCCGGACTAACCATTAAACTGCTTTCGCTATTAAAGGTGTTTATTGGATAACCTAAATTTATAGCAGGCCCCCATGAACCATCTGCTTGCCTGCGACTCATATATATATCAAGCCCGCCCATGCCGATATGCCCATCAGAAGCAAAATATAGTGTTTGATTATCGGGGTGAATGAATACAGCTTCTTCTCTTCCGGGGGTGTTAATGTTTGGTCCAAGTTTTACCGGAACAGAAAATCTTCCGTCATCACCAACAACACTCATATATATATCTTGCCCTGTAATTCCTGTACCTGAGCGGGAGCCACGAACAAAGTATAATGTTTTTCCGTCTGATGAAAAAGAAGGTTGCGACTCCCATTGATTTGTACAAACCGGTGGACCAACATTTACTGGTTTTGTCCATTTATTATCGCCAATTTTTTGCGAGAATAAGATATCGCACATACCAAAGCCTTTCGAACCTGTACTTGCAAGCATGCCATATTGATCTTGACAGCCTACAAAAAATAAATTTTGCCCGTCGGCAGATACACTTGGCGAACCTTCATTACAAGGACTGTTAACGCCACGCATTGGAACAGCGTTTGACCATTGGTTATTTATGTTTTTAGAAACATAAAAATCTTCCTGACCATTTGCACTACCATCGCAAGTAGTAGCTCCAATAATACGACGGGTAAAATAAAACCATTCGTTATCAGCTGTTATAGTTGGAAAATATTCGTCATTTGCTGTATTGATAGAAGGCCCCATGTTTTCTGGTTTAAAAGGCTTTGGGTTTTTAATTTGTTCGACCGCAAATTGTGAGCATTCTAAAAGGTGCTGTGCTTTTTGCTTTATTTCAGGGCCAACTCTATCAAAAGAAATGAATTTTTGAAAACTCTGAATTGCTTCATCGTATTTTCCGGTATAATATTGTAATTCACCTAAATCAGCAAAATTAAGTGGAAAAAATTTGGGATTTATTTGAGTAGCTTTTTTTAATTGTTGTATGGCCTCTTCTTTTTTATTTTGGTCCATGTAAATTTGGATTAGCCCCATCATAGCTTCTACAAAATTTGGGTCTTCGGATAAAGCTTTGGTAAAAGATTTTTCGGCATCAACATCTTTATGCGCTTCGTAAAACTTTTTCCCTTCTTCTACATGTTTAATGGCTTTTTTGTTGGTAGAAGTATATGTACCGGGTGGCATATATTGTTGAGCGGATAAGAAATAAGTAAACGTTATTAAATAACAGAAAAAGAAGATTTTTTTCATAAATGTTATCTTTTTAAATAAACTTGAGCCTCAGTAGGAGATAATTTTTTGCCATCTTTAAATACAGTAATATATGCATCGGTTATACCTAAGCCAACTACTTCTGTTTTTAATTTTTCTGCAAAACGAGCTTCGGTAAATGAGCCTACAGTATATAAGTATAAATTATTTATTATAATATATTTAATTGGCCATGTTTTTACTTTAAGCCAGGTATCAGCAGTTTGTTGAGGCACTTGTTTACTATATGCACCTATTTGTACTTTAAAAGTTATGCCTTCGTCATTTGCCTTAACTCCGTTTTCGGCAGTTGGAGTAGGAGCTTCGGTAACGCCATTACTAAAAGGTTGTATACCTGTTGTTGTGTTTTCTGTAACAGTATTTGTATTAGCTGGTTGAGGGTTAGTATTTGTTGGTTGTTCTGTAACTGTTTCACCTGGGAAAATAATGGGTTGCTGAGGTGGGAACTGAATAGTTTTATCTGTTGAAACTTTATCTATAGCATCGGTAATTTTAATTTTTTGTCCGTTCAAATAAGCGCTTACAAAAGCATCGCTAATTCCAATTGCATTTACTTTACGACGGTCGGTTTTCACTAATTCTAAATCGCTATATATACCGGCTGTGTAACGATAGTTGCCGTTAGTTAATTGCTCGCGGAAAATTGGCTTCAAATTTCTTAATTGTGTGTTGTTTACATTGTTTGTATAAACACCAATTTGTATGGTAAATAATAAGCCATTTACGGTAGTTAAATTACCCGATTGTACCGGTTGAGTTTCTGTAACTGCATTATTTGTAGGTTCTACATTAACAGGAACATTATTATTAGCCGTAATGCCCGCTGTGGCTGTTGCATCTGTATTTACAGGTTGCCCTTCTTGTTTTAAAGTCGCTAAAGCATCTGCCAGATTTATTCTTTTGCCATTTAAATAAGCAACAACAAAGGCATCTTTATAACCTAATTTTTTTAAATCGTTTTTAACGGCATTAGCATTGTTGTATTTATCAAATAAACCCGCTTGGTAACGAATAAAACCTTGCGGTGTAGTTTCTCCACCTATAGGAGTTAACCCTTTAAAGGCATCTAAAGCAATAGGGTTTTTAAAGGCACCTATTTGAACACGGAATACAATTCCATCAGGTAATTTTTCATTTAATGGGATAGGATGTTTTGGGGTATAAGCATTACCTTGTTTTATTTCAAAACCTTTAGTGCCTATATATTTAGTGGCTTCTGTGCTTCCTTCATTTGCCTGATTTGCAGTTTCGTTGACTGTATTGTTAGTGGGTTGATTATTTTGTGAGACTATATTATTTTGATTTGGAGATTCATTATTAGCAACAACCTGACTTTGGTTTACAATTTTTTGATTAGCCGCTAGTTTTTGCTTTAAAGTTGCACGCTTGCTTTGTAAATCTTTTATCTCTTTAGTTATCTTGTCTTTTTGTGCGGGAGTTGTTGCTGCTGTCTCTTGTTTTTTCTTGCTTAATATTTCCGAATCAATGGTTTTTAAATAATTGGAGATAACTTCATCTTGTTGATTTAAATTCTCAGGAGTAGATGTTTCGTTTTGTAATGAGTTTAACTTATCGTCGTACTGAGTTGCATTTTTTGTAAATGTTTCTGAGTAAGGTGCGGACTGATTAGTAGGAGGGGTGTTATTTGCTTCATTTGTAGCATTAGTTTTTGTTGATGCAGTGTTTGTAGATACTGCCACTATGTCGTCAAGTGTGTTTTTGTCAAGAGTTTGCGAATAAGCATCAATTTCTTGTTTTTTAGAATCGGCAAAACTACGGGTACTTGAAGCCAATTCTTGTAGAGAATCTGCTTTCTGCTTCATAGAATTTGCATTTTGCTCAGATTTTTCTGCACGGGCAAGTTTTTCTTGTTTATCCGGCCCATCAGGTAAAGCTGCTGCATCTGCTTTTAATTGTTCGGCATGTTTTAAACTTTCATTTGCCATATTTTTATACGAATCAGCTAAGTTCTGTTCTTTTGTAGCCTCGCCGGAAGATTTTGCAAACTCATTCTGCATTGAGCTATACTGTCTAAACTCAGGAGTGCTCTTAATTTCATTTACTTGCTGAGGACTTAATAAACTACCTGTTGTTTGGTTATTAGATGGAGCAACTGTATTGCTTGCTATAGGTTCTGTATTATTAGCTACATTTTGTGTTTCATTATTCGTAGCGGCAACAGTATTGCTTGCTACTACATTTTCAGTGGAGTTTTGTGTTTGATTGTTTTGCTGATTGTTATTTGTAGGCTCATTATTAGCAGATGCAATTGTTTTAGTGTTTGCGGATTCTATACTGGTGTTTTTATTTTCTGTGTTATTTTGCTGCTGATTATTTTCTACTTCATTGGTAACAGATGCAACTGTGTTGCTGGGTACCGAATTTGTATTTTCTGTTGCCTGATTATTGTTTGTTGCAACAGGCTCACTAACACCCGTCAACAATTGGTCGGCCTGTTTAACCTCTTTAATGGCCTCTTCCATTTTTTGATTAGCCGATTGTAATTGTGTTCGTTTACTTTCCTCGTTTTTATTTATAGAAACTTTACCCAATTCGGCATTCGCCTCTTGCATATTTTTCTGAGCTTGTGCTTTTAAATCTTTTTCCTCCTGAGTTACTTTATTTTTCTTTTCATCTTCATTTAATTTAGCTAAAGAAGCTGTGTACTCAGATTTGTTGGCATCCGATAAAGTTTTTAAAGCCACATTAGAGCTTTGTACCTCTTGCGATAACTTATTTTTAAACTCGTCTAATTGCTGAGTAACATCACCTGTGTTTGTGTTTTGAGTAACATTTCCTTTAAGTAATTTAAGAGCTTCTTGCTGTTTTATTAAAGCAGCTTTTTGTTTTTCATCAGCGTTGCTTAGTCCTCCAATACGAGATGCTACTGATGGGTCTGCTTCTGCTTCTTCTCTTAATTCCTGCGATGCTTTATGTAGTATGTCGGCTTCTGCATCTAATTGTCGAACCTGTTCTGTAACAGCTTTGTTTTCAGGTCTTTTTAATAAATCATCAATTTTATTATCACCGGTTACAAATGTGTTTTTATCTAAATCTAATTGTTGTTTGGTTGCATTATAAGTCAAATCGATAGCTTGTTTATCAAGCTCCGCAATTTTAGCTAAAGTACTTTGTTGTTCGGCGCCCGTTTGTGTTTTACTATCTTTTCTAAGTTGACGAGATTGAGCCGAAATGGCATCCGCCTGTTTCATTAAATCATCAATTTGCGACTGTGTATTGTTATTTTGCGGTGTTGATGATTGATTGTTAATTTGCTTTAATTGTTCCTCAATATTTTTGGCATTACCTAAAACGCCGTTAAATTTGTCATCTGCTTGTTGTTTTAATTGCAATGCTTTTGCATCGGTATAAGTTACTGCCTCAAAAAGTTTTTTCTCGTTATTAAAATTGTTTTGTGCTTGATTAATTAACTCATTTGCCGCACCTGTATTATTAGTTTGTGTATTAGTTGTAGATTCGTTACCTGTTTGGTTATTATTAGCTACTTCATTATTTTGCGAATTATTATTTACGGGCTGTGTAATATTATTTGAGTTTTCCGGATTTGTTGTAGCATTATTTTCATTTATGTTTTTATTTTCCTGCTGATTTGTTGCAACGTTATTTTTATTTTCTTGTTGACTAACAGCCTCATTGTTTTGAGTTTGGTTGTTTGTAGGCTGATTATTAATAACTGCTTGTTTGTTTTCGTTTGTTGTTTGGTTGTTGGTACTTGCTATTGGACTACCTGTTACAATACTTGTGGCATAATCTGCCTGACTTTTTAAGGTTTCTGCCTCTTCTTTTAACGAATTTATTTTCGCCTGATTTGTTTCTTGCTCTTTTTTCTTATCAGCTAAATCACTTTCCTGTTCTTGTTTTTTTGCGGTGTAGTTTTCAATCAAGTCTTTATCTTTTGTTTCGGCAATCTGCTTATCTAAACTGCTTATTTCGGTTGTTATATCTTTTATATCATTAGTAATTTGTTCTTGTTTCTTTTCAGCATTTTGTAACTCTTGTTGTTTGTTATTTGCATCGGCTTTAATGTTTTCAAGTAATGTGTTGCTATTACTTTTTTGTTTAGATGCTATTTCTAATTGCTTTTGCAAATCTTCTAGTTTAGCTATAGCTTGTTTATTGTTTTTTGTTTTCTCAGCCTCTTCCAGCGCTTTTGCATATTGTAAGTTAAGATTAGCCTCTTGTTGCTTATTAGTAGCATCAATCTCTAATTGCTTAGCAATGTTGTTTGCTGTTACCGACTGTGCTTCATATAATGTGGCTTCATCTTTTTGTTTTTCGACTTCATTATTTAATTCTTGTTTTTTGGTAGCATCTGTTTCTGCATTTGCTTTGGCTAAAGTTTGCTCTGCTTCTTTCTTTTTTTGGTTGGCTTGGTCTTGTTTTGAGTTTGCAGCTGAAAACGCAGTAGTGGCGTCACCTTTTAAGCTATCGGCACTTTGTTGTAATTCCGTAGCATCGTCATAAGCCATTTGTATAAGCTCTTTATTGCTTACATTTTTATTTTGTGTAGGATTTGTTGTTGGGTTTTTCTGCTCATTATTTACAACTTGACTATTATTTTCTTGTGCTTGATTGTTGTTTGCAACCTGGTTAGTGTTATTCGTTGGCTGATTGTTATTTGTTGCTAAAGGATTTTCAGGATTTACACCAAAATCATCAGCATTAATATTCATCTTAGATTTTTGCTCAATTAAAGCTAAAAATTCTTTGTAATTATTTTCATCGTCAGCTTTAGTATCGAAGAAATTAGTAAAATATAATTTTTGGTTTTCGTAGCCGAGAGCTTGCTTGTACGGAACATAGGTGTATGCCGTAGGAATGTTTACTCCTTCTGATTGTGTTGGAAAGCCTGGCGTTTCAACCGTAAAAATAAACTTACCACCATTAGGCAATTTAAGAGAATAAGTGCCATCAGCATTGGCATTAAATGAACCCGCATCTTCACCGGTTTCAATGTTTTTCACTTTTATTTTAGCTAAAACACTTTGGTTTGGGTCTTTTTTAAGAACGGTTCCACTTACAAAGGCAAATTCTGCCGGACGCTTTTCGGTGAGGATTTTATATACATCAATTTTTCCTGCCGGACTTTGCCTGCTACTGGCAAAAAAGGCAATTTTCTCTAAAGAATCAGTTACAAATAAAATATCATCGTTAGGTGAGTTAATGGGGAAGGCAAGATTTACAGGCTCTTTCCATCTATTGGTAGATGGGTCTAATTCGCTTTTAAAAAGGTCATAACCACCCATGCTATTATGTCCTTTAGATGCAAAATATAAAACTGTTCCGTTTGGATGTAAAAAAGGATAATCTTCATCAAACTCTGTATTTACTGGTGCCCCCATATTTTCGGGCTTACTCCAATCACCACTGGGCAATTTTTTTACAACATAAATATCTTTATTATCCCCTTTTTCTCCATAGCCTGCAAAGTAAAGTTGATCGTTACTTTTGGGCAGATATACAATTGATTTATCTTTTTTCTTTTTATCGGCAGTACTTCTAAACTCATCAGGTTTCACTAAAAGCTTCCCCCCAATGCCTCTTAAATCATAGCTTCTATAATAATCTCCTTCACTTAATTGTTTTTTATCAAGTACAACCAACTCTTCTAAATTTGATAGTAAACGTTTACCATTTTTACATGCTTGTATCTCTCTATCTACCTGTAATTTCTTAATCATTGATGCCGATGCAATATTTTTATATTGCGCGTAATAATTCATAGCCTCATCAAACTGATAATTAAAATGATAAGCTTTTCCTAAATAAAAAAGAGCTTCTTTCTCATTGTCCTTAGCTGTTTTTGAAGCTGTTTTTAAATAAGGAATGGCTTTCTTTTTATCAGCATCTGTAAACAACATACACACACCTAAGCGATAATTATAAATAGGATCTTTTGGATAGGTAGAAACTAACTGTGAGTATAACTTAAAACCACTGGCATACTCTTCGTCATCAAAATATTTGGCAGCTTGTTTTTTTAACTCATCTTCGTTTTTAAACTGAGCCTGCCCCACCGTGCCTAAAAACAGAAAAAATAACAATAATATAACAGGTTTACTGCTGCGCATAAAAAGGGCTGTATGGCTGTTTTGCCTATCCAAAGTTAAGGGTTCTATCCCTTAGATGCGAATTACGCATAATTTCCACAAAGTTTTCGGCATTAACAGGCGACTTTTAAGCTATGCCTTGTTAATTGTATTCTATTGGTTTAGGTATAAGTTTTTATGTTTTTGATGAATTTTACGTGTTAGATTTCTTTTGAAAAAATGCCTCTTCATATTTTTTGTGTTATTTGCCTTTATTGGTAAAGCACAGTTTTTAGATAGTTTACATGGCGCCTTTGCCGGAAAAAAAAGCATTGATTTTGGTTATGATTCGCGCAACGCATTTATAGACCACAATCTTGTCAATGTACAAAGTCTTAAAATTGGGGTAGATTTTGGTAAAATTTCCATTGGGGGAGGCTTATCTTGGCTTACCACTAAAATTTCAGACCAGAAAGCCATTCAAGATAAGGAATTGAATAAAGACACCTCTGTTCAAAGGCAATTATCCTTTTCATATTTGTGCTATTATGTAGAATATACATATTATAAGTCTCGTAGGTGGGAGTTTAGTATACCCATGCAAATTGGGGTTGGTAAAATTGGATACACCTATAATTACAAAGGCATTAAAACATTATCAGACCAAGGTTATTGTTTTGTTTATGAGCCAGAGGTTGATGTAAAATTTAAAGTGTTTAGGTGGATAGGTTTAGAAGCTGATGTTGGGTACAGATTGCTAATCAAAAACGACCCTTTGGTCAAAAAAACCTTTAACTCACCTTTGTTTTCTTTTGGGGCTTTTATTTTGTGGGATGAACTGGCATTAATGATGTTTAAAAAGAACAAATGGGTGCAGCGTAAATTCGGCCCAAGTGATTGGTAATGGGGTGTAAATGAATTATTTTATTAATTTTGCGGGTTCATGAGAAAAGGCAAAGAACTGATTTTAGCTACTCGCGAATTT
>Ga0210401_10001131_pt1 | contig 31421 bp, 30 predicted proteins | sample IncBWH32MmetaG_FD_150866 | JGI IMG/M metagenome (GOLD analysis project Ga0210401, IMG submission 150866) | Forest soil microbial communities from Barre Woods Harvard Forest LTER site, Petersham, Massachusetts, United States - Inc-BW-H-32-M | ecosystem: Environmental > Terrestrial > Soil >...
CCTGCGCAGCGACACCCTGGCTGCCGAGGACCCGGCCATGCTGCAGGTCTACCAGGCCGTGGCGGGGGTGGCGGCCCGCGAGCAGGTCACCGTGCTCATCCAGGGCGAGACCGGCACGGGCAAGGAGCATGTGGCCAAGCTGCTGCACCTGAGCTCGCAACGCAGCGGCGGGCCGTTCATTGAATTGCACTGCGGCGCCCTGCCCGAGACTTTGCTGGAAAGCGAGCTTTTCGGCTACGAGGCCGGCGCCTTCACCGACGCGCGCAAGGCCAAGCCCGGGCTCTTTGAGGCCGCCCAAAAAGGAACCCTCTTCCTGGACGAGATCGGCGAGGTGCCCTTGAGCGTCCAGGCCAAGCTGCTGAAAGTGCTCGAGCAGAAGACCCTGCGCCGGCTGGGCGGGGTGGAGAACATCAAGCTGGACGTGCGCATCGTGAGCGCCACCAACCGGGACCTGGCCGAGGAAATCCGGCAGGGCCGCTTCCGGGCGGACCTGTACTACCGCCTGAACGTCTTCAACCTGACCTTGCCGCCGCTGCGCTCCCGCCAGCAGGACATCCCCAAGCTGGCCGCCTTTTTCTTTGAACGGGCCTGCCGGGAGTTCGAGCGCCGCCTGGAACCCCTGGGGGACGCGCTGATGCAGGCCCTGCAGCGCCACCACTGGCCGGGCAACGTGCGCGAGTTGAAGAACAGCGTGGACCGGCTGGTGCTGCAGGCGCAGGGCCCGGCCATCAGCCTGGACGACCTGGCCCAGGCCCTGCCCTTGGCCTCCGGCCTCCGGCCGGTGGGCGCGGCCCCGGCGGCCCCGGCCACGGACCGCGAAATGCTCCAGGCCCTTTTGCGGCGGCACCGCGGCGACAAAAGCAAGGCCGCGGCCGAACTGGGGGTCAGCCGGCCCACGTTTTACCGCCGGCTGAAACAAGCCGGCCTTTTCGAGGAAAACGAGCTTTCCGTGTAAAACCGTGTAATGGGGTGTAATGCCCCACCGTTACACCGTGGAACGCGATCCTTTACAGCCGCCAAGCCCGCCTTATCCAGGCGGGCTTTTTCTATGCGCAGGGCCCGGTCGGGCTTGGCACCGGGCTTGCATTAGCTAGCTCGTCCCACTTCAGAGGTCACGATGGAACCCACCGCTACACCCAAGGCCCTGGCGCTTAGAACCCTGACCATCCTCCTGATCGAAGATTCCGACACGGTCCGCAGCTACCTGAACCACACCCTGATGGCGGCCCTGCCCGGCGCCACCATCGTGGAGGCCAGCGAAGGGCGGGCCGCCCTGCGGGAGCTCACCCGCTGCCGCGCCGACCTGATCATCACGGACCTGCAGATGCCGGGCATGGACGGCCGGGCCTTCCTGGCCACGCTGCGCCAGAACCCCATCCTGCGCCACAAACGGGTGCTGGTGCTTTCCAGCGACAACTCCAGCGACCTGCGCAACCGCTACGCGGGCGACACCCACCTGGCCATCCTGCCCAAGCCGTCCACCGGGGCCGAAATACTCCGCGTGGCCCAAGACCTGCTGGCCGACCTGCCCGCCAGCGCCGCCTGAGGACCCCATGACCTCCAACCCCGCCCCCTTCCTTGTCCGCCCCGGCGGCTTCGCCGTGACCGAAGTGGTGGACCGCGTGCTCAGCGACTGGGCCTACCTGAGCACCCAGCACGCCGGCATGCCCGCCCCGGGCCCGGCCGACCTGCCCCTGGAATACGCCGTGCGCCTCAGCGGGCCGGCCCAGTTCCTGCTGGTGATGCGCAGCACCGAGGCCCTGGGCTCGGCCGTGGCCGTGGCCAGCACCGGCGACCCCGGCGCCGAAGGCCTGGGTCCGGACGCCTTCCGCGAGCTGGTGAACCTGGTGGCCGGCCACCTGCTGACGGACTGCCTGGACGGCGGCACCGAGCTCTACCAGTCCTTCCTGCCCCAGCACAGCGCGCCCTCGGACTGGCCCAGCGGCGACCCCATGGGCCAGGCCCTGCTGCTGGTCGAAAACCAGCCCCTTGAAATCCGGCTCTGGGCCACCCAGGGCCAGGCCGCCCACGGCGCCTCCCATGCTTGACATGGCGCTGGGGCAGCTGGAGCACGGGCTGGATTCGCTGGAGGCCCAGGCCCGTCAAAACCCCGACCGCGAGGCCCTGGTGGCCATCTGCGAGACCCTGGGGGATTGGGTCGAGGCCGCCTCATCGCAGCTGGCCGCTGGGACCGTCCTGGCCAAGGCCGAGGTCAACCGGCTGCTTTCGGGCGCCCGGTCCGGCCGGCCCACGGCCCAGCTGCAGGAACGCCTGCTGCAGGCCCTGAACAGCTGCGCTGAAGCCCTGCGGGCCTCGGACGCGGCCCAGGAACCCGGGCCCGCCGCCGCCACGCCGTTGCGCTGCCTGGCCTTGAACCCCGACATGGCCGGGGTCTTCCAGGAGTTCATGGGCGAAGGCCCGCAGCTGCTGGAGGCCATGGAGACCGCCCTGCTGGCGATGGCCAACAACGACCACCGCGGCCTGGGCAACCTGAGCCGGGCCCTGCACACCCTGAAGGGGATCTTCGGGTTCCTGGGCCTGGACGGGATGAACCAGCTCTGCCACCGGGCCGAGGACCACCTGCAGGGGCAGCTTCACAGTGGGCAGGCGCTGCCGGCGCGCCAGGTGGAATGGCTGCTGAAGGTCTGCGACCTGCTGCGGGACCAGATCCGGGCCGTGGGCCAGGGATTGAGCACGGGCAGCGTGGCCCTGGTCGACACCTCGGACCTGGCCGCGGCCATGCCGGACGCGGGCGAGGCCGGGACCCCGGACGGAGCGGAATTCCCTGCGACGTCCCCGGACATCTCGGCCCTGGGCCAGCGCACGGCCCACGGTCCGGACGACGGCGCCGGAGCCCAGGACGCCTTCCTGCGGGTGCGCGCCGACAAGATGGACGCCCTGCTGGAGCTCGTGGGCGAGCTGGCCATCTGCCAGTCGCAGGTGGGGGAGGGCCTCCGCGGCGCGGGCCTGGCCCCGGCCACGGCCGGCGAGGTGGAGCGCCTGGACAAGCTCTCGCGCCAGCTGCAGGAGACCGTGCTGGCGCTGCGGCTGGTGCCGGTGGAGCCGCTGTTCCTGCGGGCCGGGCGCATGGCCCACGACGCGGGCCTGCGCACGGGCAAGGCCGTGGACCTGCGCTGCGAAGGCGGCGACACCGAGCTGGACAAGGGCATGGTGGAGGCCCTGGCCGAGCCCCTGCTGCACCTCATCCGCAACGCCGTGGACCACGGCCTGGAGGACGCCCAGGAGCGCTTGGACCTAGGCAAGCCCGGCCGGGGCCAGCTGCAGCTGTCGGCCCGGCGGGAAGGCCGCGACTTTGTGCTGGAACTGGGGGACGACGGCCGCGGCCTGGACCTGGAGGCCCTGTCCGCCAAGGGCCTGGCCTTGGGGCTCCTGCGGCCGGGCGACGAGCAGGACGAAGCCCGAGTGACCCAGCTGATCTTTGAAAGCGGCCTCTCCACCGCCCGCGCCCTCACCGACCTGTCGGGACGCGGGGTCGGCATGGACGCGGTGAAGCGCAAGGTGGCGGCCCTGAAGGGCAGCATCCAGGTGCGCAGCCGGCGCGGCCAGGGCTGCGCCTTCGTGCTGCGCTTCCCCCTCATCCTTTCCCTGATGGAAGGGGTGCTGGTGGCGGTGGACGGCCGGCGCTACGTTCTGCCGGCGGCCCAGGTGCAGCGTTTCCTGGCCGCGGACGAAACCCAGGCGCACCGCGTGGGCGCCGGCCAGGCCTGGCTGGAGGCGGACGGCCGGAGCCTGCCCCTGCTGGACCTGCGGGGCTGGTTCACCGGCGACGGAAACCCCTGGCAAGGCCGCAGGGTGGCGGTGCACGTGGCGGCCGAAGGCCGCGAAGGCTGCCTGCTGGTGGACCAGGTGCTGGGCCGCCGGCAGGTGGTGGTGAAGGGCCTGGGCGCGGGCCTCAAGGCGGACCTCTCCGGCGTGGCCGGCGGGGCCATCCTGGGCGACGGCCATGTGGGCATGATCCTGGATCTGGACGTGATCCTTAGCAACGGACGCGGCGCCGCCGCGTCCAAGGGAGGCGAACGTGGATGAAACGATGAACGGGAACGTGGTCAAGCACCTGGGCTTCAAGCTGGGGGAGGAGCACTACGCCGTGCCCATCCTCACGGTGCGCGAGATCATCTGGGGGGTGCTGGACATCACGCCCCTGCCGCGCACGGCCCGCTCCATCAAGGGCGTGATCAACCTGCGCGGCAAGATCGTGCCGGTGCTGGACCTAAGGGCCAAGTTCGGCCTGCCCCAGGGCCCGGCCAGCCGGGAGAACTGCATCATCACCCTCATGGCCGACGGCGACGCCGGGCCCCTGCTGATGGGGGTGCACGTGGACAGCGTGACCGAGGTGCTGGCCCTGGGCGCGGACGACAGCTCGCCCCTGCCCGACCTGCACGGCGGCGGGGACCTGGGCTTCGTGCGCGGGCTGGCCAAGGCCAAGGGAAGGGTCACCATCCTGCTGGACATGGACAAGCTGCTGGCCGAAGGCGACCTGGAAGGCCTGGAAAACGTCATGAAAGAACTCAGCGCCGCCTAAGCGGCACCCATCAAAGGAGCAAGCCATGTTCGATCGAATCAGCTTAAAGACAAAGGTCTTCGGCAGCCTCGGCCTGGTGGCCCTGGTGCTGGCCCTGATCTGCCTGGTGGCCCTGGGCGTGAACCGGGGCCTGGAACGGGCCTCGGTGCTCAACAACAAGAGCAAGGCCACCACCATCCTCACCAACAGCTTCCAGCTGGCGGTGTCCAAAGCCAAGACCTACGCCATCTTCAAGGACGACATCAACAAGCAGCGCAGCCTCGGATTCCTGAAGGACGCCCACGACGCCCTGGCCGAGCTGAAGACCTACGCGTCCCAAGGCGACGAACAGGAGCACGTGGAGGCGCTGGACCGCGCCCTGAACGACATCGACGGCCGCATCCACGCCATGTTCGCGGCGGACCCGGTCCACACCAAGACCACCGAGCTCTACGTCACCTACCTGAAGGACGTCACCATCCCCTTTGACAACGCCAGCGACGTCTACGTGGACATGCTCAACAACGAGGTGCAGGCCAACCAGGCCAACCTTTTCGCCAAGGGCATCTCCGCCGGGGCGGGCGTGGCCCTGGCCATGGCCCTGGCCTTCGTGGGGCTGGCCGTGGCGGCCTACATCATCCTGGGCTTCACCAACCAGCTGCAGGAAGTGATCCAAGGCATGAAGGACGGCGCGGACCAGGTGAGCACCGGCTCCAACGAGGTCTCATCGTCCAGCCAGCAGCTGGCCGAAGGCTCGGCCGAGAGCGCCGCCAACCTGGAGGAGGCCAGCGCCTCGCTGCAGCAACTGGAAAGCCTGGCGCGCCAGAACGCGGAGAACGCCGTGGCCTCCAACGCCCTGATGGACGAGGTGAACCAGGCCGTGTCCCGCGGCAGCCAGGCCATGGAGAGCACCCTGGGCTCCATGCGCGCCGTCAACCAGAGCGCCGACAGCATCGCCAAGATCATCAAGACCATCGAGGAGATCGCCTTCCAGACCAACCTGCTGGCCCTCAACGCCGCGGTGGAGGCGGCCCGCGCCGGCGAGCAGGGCCGCGGCTTCAGCGTGGTGGCCGAGGAGGTGCGCAAGCTGGCCAGCCGCTGCGCCGAGGCGGCCCGCGACACCGCCGCCTTGATCGAAGAGAACGGCGCCCGCACCCGGGAAGGCCTGACCGTGAGCCAGGCCGCGGGCCAGGCCCTGGCCGAGGTCGTGGCCAAGGCCGCCAAGGTGGGCCAGCTGCTGGAAGGCATCGGCGCGTCCAGCCGCGAGCAGTCCAAGGGCATCGAGGAGATCAACCGCGCCACGGCTGAGCTGGAGAAGGTGACCCAGCGCAACACGGCCAACGCCGAGGAGCTCTCAGCGTCCAGCGAGGAGATGTCGGCCCAGGCCGAGTCGCTGCGCGGGCTGGTGCAGGGCCTGTCCCAGCGCCTGGAAGGAACCTCCCAGGGCACGGGCCAGGCGCCCCAAGCCTCCCGGAACGCATCCGCCGCCCCCGCAGCCCAGCGTGTGGTCCGCACGCTGCAGCGGGCCGGCTCCCATCCCCTGGCCGCCCGCCCGGCGTTCAGCCTGCACGGCGCCTGAGCCGGCCATGGACCAGGAGCTGCTTCCCCGCGATTTCGAACGCCTGTCCGGCCTGGTCTTTGAGAGTTCCGGGATCCATCTGAAGCCTGAAAAGGCCGAATTGCTGCGCAGCCGGCTCACCCGGCGGCTGCGCAGCCTGGGCCTGGACAGCTTTGAGGCCTACTGGCAGATGCTGCGCCGCGACGACGGGGAGGAGCTGCGGCGCATGCTCGACCAGGTGACCACCAACAAGACCGAGTTCTTCCGCGAAGACGCCCACTTCAAGCACCTGGCCTCGGAGGCCCTGCCGGGCCTCCGCATCCGGCGGGGCGGGCGGCCCCTGCGGCTGTGGAGCGCGGCCTGCTCCAGCGGCGAGGAGCCCTACAGCCTGGCCATCTGCCTGGCCGAGGCCCTGGGCCCCCAGGCGCCCTTCAGCGTGGTGGCCACGGACCTTTCCGAGCAGATGCTGGACCGGGCGGTGGCGGGGCTCTACTCGGAGGAGTCCTGCAAGCGGCTGCCCAGGGAGCTGCGGGCCAAGTACTTCAAGCCGCAGCCCGACGGCACCTGGCAGGTGGGGCCCTTCCTGCGCTCGCGGGTGGCCTTCGCCCGCTTCAACCTGGTGCGGGACCCCATCCCGGCGTCCACGCTGGAGCCCTTCGACGTGATCCTATGCCGCAACGTGATGATCTACTTCGACCGGCCCACCCAGGAGGCCGTGGTGGGGCGAATGTTGACGGTGCTGCGGCCGGACGGCTGGCTCTACACCGGCCTGTCGGAAAGCCTGGTGGGCATCCGCCACGGCCTGCGCAGCGACGGGCCGTCCATCTACCGGCCGGCCGATGCGCCCCGCCGCTGAGGGCCTGGTGAGGGCCGAGCGCCACGTGGTGGTGGGCGTGTCGGACCTGGCCGTGTCCAACGACCCGGAGCTGGTGCTGGCCACCTACGCGCTGGGCTCCTGCGTGGGCATCACGGCCTGGGACCCCCTGGCCAAGGTGGGGGCCCTGCTGCATTGCCTGCTGCCGGAGGCCGCGCTGGCGCCCGACAAGGCCGCGCTGAAGCCGGCCATGTTCTGCGACAGCGGCATCCCCATCATGCTGGCCCAGCTGGAGAGCTTCGGCGCCCAGCGCCGGCGCCTGCGGGTCTGCCTGGCCGGCGCGGCCCGGGTCCTGGGCGGCGCGGACCACTTCGACATCGGGCGGCGCAACCTGCTGGCCGCCAAGCGGCTGCTCTGGCAGCACGGGCTGATGATCCACGCCGAGGACAGCGGAGGCGGACTGAGCCGCTCCCTCAAGCTTTGCCTGGCCGACGGCGCCGTCACGGTGAGGACGCCCGGCCTGGAACGATCCCTTTCGACGCCCACCACGCTTAGGAGCTGACCATGTCGTTCAATGTGCTGATCGTGGACGATTCCGCCACCACCCGCGGCATCGTCAAGAAAGTGCTGCAGCTCTCGGAGCTGCCCCTGGGCACGGTGCAGGAGGCGGGCAACGGCCTGCAGGCGCTGGAGGTGCTGCGCCGCGACTGGGTGGACCTGGTGCTGGCCGACCTGAACATGCCCGAGATGGGCGGCGCCGCGCTGATCGAGGCCATGGCCCAGGACCCGCTGCTGGCGGCCGTGCCGGTGGTGGTGGTCAGCTCCGAGGGGAACCAGACGGTGATCGACTCCCTGGCCTCCAAGGGCACCCGCGGCTTCATCCGCAAGCCCTGCGAGCCGGCCATGCTGCGCCGGGTGATCGAAGAGGCCTTGAATGCCCGTGCTTGAGGCCGGCAGCCCCGGCGTGCTGGTGGTGGACGACTCCTCCACGGCCCGCGCCGCCATCGCCCGGGGCCTGGAGCAGGAGGGCCTGCGGGTGCTGGGCGGGGCCGCGGACGCCCGCAGCGCCCTGGCTTTGGTGCGCCAGCTCAAACCCGACGTGCTGACCCTGGACCTGGAGATGCCGCATTGGCACGGCCTGGAATTCCTGGAGGAGCTCATGCGGGCCCATCCCATGCCCGTGGTGGTGCTGTCGGCCCTGAGCGGCGACCGCCGCGGCCTGGCCCTGCAGGCCATGGAATTGGGCGCCGTGGAGGTGCTCGACAAGGGCCAATCCCACGGCCTGGTCCAGCGCCTGGCCCTGGCCCTGCGCCGGGCTTCCCTGACCCATCCCAAGCGCGCCCTTCCAGGCCACGGCGGAGGCGCCGTGGCGCACCGCAACCCCCTCTCCTCCCACGGCTTGGACCTGGACCGGGTGGTGGCCATCGGCGCCTCCACCGGCGGCACCGGCGCCCTGCACCAGTTGCTGCCGGCCCTGCCCGCGGAACACCCCCCGGTGCTGGTGGTCCAGCACATGCCCGCCGGCATGACCGCCCTCTTCGCCAAACGCCTGGACCAGCGCTGCGCCCTGCTGGTGCGGGAGGCGGTGGACGGGGAAGCGCTTGAAAAAGGCGTGGCCTTGATCGCGCCGGGCGGCCTGCACCTGCGCCTGGTGCAGCGGGGCGGGCGCCTGCGGGTGCGCTGCGTGGACGGCCCGGCCGTGCACCACGTGCGTCCCAGCGCCGACGTCCTTTTCCATTCCGTGGCCGAAACCGTGGGATCCCGCGCGGTGGGCCTGCTGCTGACCGGCATGGGCAGCGACGGGGCCGAGGGCCTGCTGCGCCTGCGCCAGGCCGGCGCCCGCACCCTGGTCCAGGACGAGGCCAGCTCGGTGGTCTGGGGCATGCCCGGCTCGGCCGTGCGCCTGGGCGCGGCCGAAGAGGTCCTGCCCTTGGCCGGCCTGCCCCAGGCCCTGCTGCGCTGCCTGAAACAGCCGGCCGTGGCCTGATCCAGTCGCCCACGCATAAAAAAAAGAGCCAGGGCCGGGGCCCTGGCTCTTTTCATTTCGGGTCTTCGCTTCAGTCGTGATGTTCTTCGTGGTCATCGTCGTCATCATGGCCATGGGGCCCGGCCTGGGCCGGGCCGGCGGTGCTGCTGAGGTCCGCGAAGCTGTCCTGAGTCCATTGCACGATGGCCTGGCGCTCGGCCTCGCTGAGGCGGGCATCCGGGTGCATCAGGGCGTAGTCCCAGAGCGGCATCTTGCCCGATGCCACCATGCGGCCGATGTGCCAGAGATGGTGGTCCATGGGGTCGTGGTCGTCGCTGCCAAAGGGCACGCCGTTGCTCAGGTCCAGGCCTTTGGTGCCTTCCTCGACATGGTGGTCCAAGTATTGCTTCACGCCGGGGATGGCATGGTACCAGGGCCACACGGTCTTGGTGCTGTGGCAATCAAAGCAGGCCCGCTGGAACAGGGGCTTGATGTCCTTTTCATAGGACGCTGAGACGCGCGCCAGGGCCTTGGGATCCAGCTTGCCCAGGGGCGCGGGGCGCGCCGGCCGGCCGCCCGGACGGGGCCGGAGCACGGCCAATGCCGCAAAAGCGCAGAGCACCACCACCGTCACGATCCAAAATTTTTTCATCCAAGCCTCATCGCAGTCGTGGGGCACCCTGCCCCGAGCCATGGTAGCGCGGGGGGCATGGGTTGGCCAGACCAGCCGGGGCTGGGACAGGATTTCTTACATCTAGGCCAGCTGGGTCTTCTTGAACTCGGCCCAGCGCTCCCGCAGCTGGGTGGGGCTCTGGCCGTGCAGCAGGGCGTGGAAGCAGCGCATGCAGTAGTGCTTGCCAGCGCCGTCGGTCTGGGTGGCGACCAGCACGGCCTGGTGGCTGTCCAGGTCGCAGATGTCGCAGTGGATGTTCTCGGCCATGGGACCCTCAAATTCAGAAGTGGGATGGGTCCATGGTCCGGTAACACTTATTTTTCATCTATGACACAGGCCACCTAGGCGCCCCACAAACGGAAAAGCGGGCCGCCGTCCTGGCCAGCCCGCCTTCCGCCCGGTCCCCCTCCCCCCCCAGGTCCTAAAACTTTGTCCCGACTCCCAGCGTGGCCCCGCCCGGCACCGGGGTGAGCCCCAAGTCCAACCTCTGGTACAGCTTTTGGTTGAAGCGGTCCGTGGCCGCCCGGGCCTTGGCGCCAGCAGCGTGATGAAGAAGAAAATACTCCGTGAGGCCCCCTAAAATTCCTATTCCCGCCCCCACCATGGCCGCGGTCTGGTACTGGGCCGGCGAGGCTCCGTCGCGGTAACCGACGGTGCCGGCGTTTCCGACCACAAAATCCATGGTGCCCGCCTGGTAACGCTGCAGGTTTGAGAAATAGGTCACGGCCACGGCGATCCCGGCGCAGAGCGCCACGGTCGGCCCAGGCAGCGCGTAGGCGAGATTGTCCTCGGTTCCGGCCATGCGCAGCGACCGCACAAGCCTCCGGTCCCCGGTCTGCTCGACGTAAAGCCGGAGCACCGGGCCTCCGTAGATGTTCCCATCGATTTTGTAGCGGTCCTGATCCAGCATCTTGATGCCGTTTTGCTGGTAGGCCTGCGCGCGCATGTCCAAGGGCGCGGTCGGCGCAGGCAGCGGCGCCAGCAGCGGGGCGCCGGTCCTGGCGACGCCCGCGCAACCTTGCAGCGCCGCCATACCCAGGGCCAAGGCGCCGCCCATGCCGAATTTTTTCATCGTTCCCATGGCCGTCCCCCTTTCGCCCTGAATCCTAGAATTTCGTGCCCACGCCCACTGCAGCGCCGCCTCGGGTCGGTTCCACGGTCAGCCGCAAGTCGTTGAAGAGCTTTTGGTTGAATGAATCCAGCGCCTTGGCTTGGAGAGCCTTGGCCTCCTTTTGCTCGTGCAGGCGCATAGGCAGGCCCACAGCCGTGCCGGCCACCACCCCGGCCACCAAGCCCAGCACCCCTCCGGCGACCTTGTCCTCGAAGTTGGCGATGGAATTGCTGGTCTCCTGGTTACCGATGGCCACCCCGGCCACCAGCCCCAGCACCGCCCCCGCGGCCGGCGCCGCAGCGATCCAGGTATTGGCGCGGCGTTTGGCGTCGTCGCATTGCCGCAGCAAGTCCAGCGCCTGGGTGGCCTGCGCGTTTTGCAGGTAACGCTTCTGCGCGCCTTCGCTGATCAGCTGAAGGCCGCGCCAGGCCAGGCCGTGGTCGTCCAGGGCGCGGAAGGACAAAATCCGCCAGCTGGCTTCGCGTTCCGGCAAGGCAGCCGTGGGCGAGGCCGGCTGGTAGGCCAGGTCCGCCGCCATGGCCCTGGGGGCGCCCTGGCGCTGCCGCGCGGAGAGGCCGGAGCAAGCGCCCAAGATCAGGCCCGCCACGGCGATCGATCGCGAAAGTTTGTCCATGGCTCCCGTCCCCTAAAAGCGCCCGCTCACGCCCAGCGCGGCCCCGCCCGGCATGGGCGCGGCGCCCAGCTGCAGATCTTGCAAAAGCCTATGGTTGTAGTAGTCGACCGCCTGGCTTTCGCAGGCCTTTGCTTCGTGGCGGTCCTCAAAATAGAAGGGCACCCCTACCAATAGGCCGGCCGCCAAACCAAGGCAGCCGCCTCCGATGATGGCGTAGCCGGTGCTTCCCCCATTCGTGGCGTTGCTGTTCCCGGGCTGCGCGATGCCGGCGATGCCGCCGACCACACCACCAAACGCGGTGAACAGTGCCGGGCAAAGCGCCAGCCATCTCAATGATTTTTGGCGGGACCGCAGGCCCTGCTGCATGGACGCCGCCGCATCCGTGGCGCCAGTGCCGTTGAGATAGCAGGCCAATTCCCTGAGGGACAGCCGTTGCCGCCCAAGGCAAAACCGGCTGCTGCGGCGCTTGTCCTGGCTGAGACTGAGGCGCTTCCAGCTTTCCTGGCGAAGTTCTAGCGGTACTGTGGATGGTGCGGGGCGATAGAGCTGGGTGAAGCGGCAGGGATCGTTTTTGTCCGCGCCCGCATCTGCGCCTTCGGAGTCGTCCGCGGAGGCCGCCGTTGTGGTGATGCCGTCCGGGGAGCGGGGCCAGGCTGCGTCCGCGGCGGCCAGTCGCCGCGACCAGGCCAGGGCCAGGCACCCCACAAGGATCCACCTGAAGCGTTTCATGGCCATCTCCCTCCGGTATCCGGCTTTAGAATTTTGCTCTGACAGCCAGGGTAGCCCCGCCCGGCATGGGCGCGGCGCCCAGCTCCAGCTCCTCAAGGATCTTGCGGTTGTATCTTTCCGCGGCCCCGGCGCGCAGGTCGGCGGCCTCGTGGCCCTGAAAAAGGTACCACGGAATCCCGATGAGCAGCCCAAGAACGGCGCCGCCGGCCGTGCCGATGGTGGTGCCGGGGTTGGTGCTTGTGCTGCCGTTGACCCCGTGCTCAATGTCGCTCTGCTGGCCGAGGTCGGCCCCGGCCGCGGCCAGCGCCGCCGGCAGCAGCCACAGGCCGCAGCCGCCGAAAAAGGCATGGGCCCGGGCCTTCCGCAGCATGGCCATGGAATCGTCGGCTTCGTGGCGCCCATAAAGGCGCATCTGGGCGTCCCGGCCGATCCATTGGCCGTTGCGGAGCGCTTCGCCGTCGTCGTTCATGTCCAGGATGCGCAGGCGCTGCCACGCGGCGCGGCGCTGGGCCAGGTCTTGGGCCTGCCCTGGTTCGCCCGGAGAGGCTGCGGCCTGGCTCGCGCCGGCCGGGCTCGGCTGGGCCAGGCCCCGGGCCTGCAGCCCGGACTGGGCCAGCGCGTGCAGGGCCAGGACAATCCACAGGAAGGGCTTCAACATGGCGGCTCCTTGAAAGGCGGGCTTAGAGGTTGAAGCCCACGCTCAGGCAGGTGCTGGTGGTGTTCTTGGCGCCTTCGCCCACGGCCAGGTTGATGGGGATGTTGATGCCGTCCATGTCCAGGGTGTAGCCGGCGCCGATCATCATGGAGACCCCGCCGATGCCGATGTCCGGGCCCACGCCAAACTCCAGGCCGTCGGGGCCGCGCAGGCCCACCAGCCAGGTCAGGGTCGGCAGGGCCAGGCCCTGGTCCAGGCCGCCCACCAGGGGGATCAGCTCGGTCACGGCGGTCATGCCCTGGTCCGTGCGGAACATGCGGTACTCCATCTGCCAGCCGAACTGGGTCATGGCGGCGTTGACCGTGGCGTCCGGCTTGCTTTGGTGCACCTGCTTCACCAGGTCGTCAAAGCCCGGGCCGCTGGTGTAGCTCATGCCGAAGCGCGGGCCGCCCAGCTTGAGGCCGCGCTGGTGCGGGTCCTCGGCCGGGCTGGGGGTGGGGCGGCGGCTGAGCAGGACCGGGCTGTAGTCCTGGGCCACGGGCGCGTTGTTCACCGTGACCGGCCCGTTGTAGATGACCGAAGCCCGGCCGGACGCCTGGCTCGGCCCGTTGGAAGGCGCCTGGGAGTCCGCGGGCAGCGCGGCGTCCGTCGAAACCGAAGCCGGCGGGGTGGGCCAGGCCTGCTCGTCCGCGTGCAGGCCCAAGGGCAAACTGCCCAAGGCGCCCAGGCCGGCCAGGATCAGGGTGCGGATGCTTTGCATGACGACCTCCTCATAAATGAACGTTGTCTATTTATGAGGCAATACTATCCAATGTTTAGTTAATGGTCAAGAAAAAATTGATCAATGATTTTTTGTAGCGGTCCCAAGGGTTTTTCGGGCTCTAATTGAAACCGTACTTGCGGATGAACCACATCTTCACGTTATGGGTGAGCACGCAATAGGCCAGCAGGGTGACGATGAGGAAGCCGAAGTAGCTCAGGGGCAGGTGCTCAAAGCCCAGGTAGTGGGCCAGGGGGCTCATGGGGATGGCGATGCCCAGCACCATGATGATGATGGTGCTGATGATGAGCGGCAGGCTGGCCCGGCTTTCGATGAACGGCACCTTGGCCGTCCGGATCAGGTGCACGATAAGGGTCTGGCTGAGCAGCCCCTCCACGAACCACCCGCTTTGGAACAGGGCCTGGCCGTTGACCGTGGTGCAGGCGTAAAAGAACCACATCAGGGCGAAGGTCGTGTAGTCGAAGATGCTGCTCAGCGGGCCGATGTAGACCATGAAACGGCTGATCTCGCCGATCTCCCAGCGCCGGGGCTTGGCCAGGTACTCCGGGTCCACCTCGTCAAAGGGGATGGTGGTCTGGGAAAAGTCGTAGAGCAGGTTCTGCAGCAGCAGCTGGTTGGGCATCATGGGCAGGAAGGGCAGCCACAGGCTGGCGCCGAGCACGCTGAACATGTTGCCGAAGTTGGAGCTGGCGCCCATCTTGATGTATTTGATGATGTTGCCGAAGACCTTGCGGCCCTCCAGCACGCCCTCCTCCAGCACCAGCAGGCTCTTCTCCAGCAGGATGATGTCGGCGGACTCCTTGGCGATGTCCACGGCGTTGTCCACGGAGATGCCCACGTCCGCGGCCTTGAGCGCGGGGGCGTCGTTGATGCCGTCGCCCATGAAGCCCACCACGTGGTTGCCGCGGTGCAGCGAACGGATGATGCGCTCCTTCTGGGACGGGCTCAGCTTGGCGAACACGCTCAGCTGCTCCACCAGGGGGTCCAGCTCGGCGTCCTCCATCTTCTCTATCTCGGAGCCCAGCAGGATGCGCTCGCAGGGGATGCCCACCTCGCCGCAGATGTGGCGGGTCACGGCGTCGTTGTCGCCGGTGAGCACCTTCACGGCCACGCCGTGGTCGTTGAGCAGGCCGATGGCCTTCTCGGCGCTCTCCTTGGGCGGGTCCAGGAAGGCCAGGTAGCCGATCAGCACCATGCCGCTCTCGTCGGCGATGCTGAAGGCCGGGTGCCCCTCCGGCATCACCTTGTAGGCCACGGCGATGACCCGCAGGCCGTCCTGGTTGAGCTCGCGGCCCACCTTCTGGAAGGTGTCGCGCAGCTCGGCGTCCAGGGCCACGGCCTCGCCGTCGTCGTCCACCCGGTCGCAGCAGCTGAAGACCTCCTCCAGCGCGCCCTTGCAGATGAGCAGGTCGTGCTGGCCCTTCTCGCGCACCACCACGCTCATGCGGCGGCGCTGGAAATCGAAGGGGATCTCGTCCACCTTGGCGTAGTCCAGGTCCGCCTTCAGCTCGGCGGCCATGTCCTTCTGGTCCAGCACGGCGATGTCCAGCAGGCTCTTCAGCCCGGTCTGGTAGTAGCTGTTGAGGAAGCCGTAGCGCAGCACCCGCGGGTTGCGGAAGCCGCTGGGGTCCACGTACTTGAGCAGCACCACCTTGTCCGCGGTGAGGGTGCCGGTCTTGTCCGTGCACAGCACGTCCATGGCGCCGAAGTTCTGGATGCTGTTCAGCCGCTTGACGATGACCTTCTTGCGGCTCATGGCCAGGGCGCCCTTGGCCAGGTTCACGGTCACGATCATGGGCAGCATCTCGGGGGTCATGCCCACGGCCACGGCGATGGCGAACTGCAGGGCCTCGAACCAGCCGCCCTTGGCCCACCAGTTGACCAGGAACACGGTGGGCACCATCACCATCATGAAGCGCATCATCATCAGGGTGAACTTGTTGACGCCCTTCTCGAACGAGGTCAGTTCGCGGCGGCCGCTCAGCGACTTGGCCAGCGAGCCGAAGAAGGTGTCCCCGCCGGTCTTCACCACCACGGCCTGGGCCGAGCCGCTGACCACGTTGGAGCCCATGAAGCAGAGGTTGCCCATCTCCATGGTGCCGGCGTCGGCGTTGACGTTGGCGGCGGCGGTCTTCTCCAGGGGGAAGGCCTCCCCGGTGAGCGCGCTCTGGCTCACGAAGAGGTCCTTGGCCGAGAGCACCCGCAGGTCCGCCGGGATCATGTCGCCGGCCGAGAGCTGCACCAGGTCGCCGGAGACCAGGGTGCGCAGGGGCACCTCGCGCTTGGTCTGGCGGTTGATCACCTCCAGGCGCGTGCCCAGCCGGAAGGTCATCTCCTCGCGGCGCTGCACGGCCACGGTGGTGGTCACCATGGCCTGCAGGCGCTCGGCGGCCAGGTTGCTGCGGTACTCCTGGAAGAACGTGAGCAGCACGCTCAGCACCACCATGCCGCCCACGATGCAGGCGCCGGGGATGTCCTGGGTGAAATAGTCCACCAGCGCCAGGCTCACCAGCAGGTAGTTGAAGGGGTTGTTGGCGGTCTCCCAAAGCTGGACGTACCAGCTGACCCGCTTTTCCGCGGCGATCTCGTTGGGCCCGTTCTTGACCAGGCGGCGCCCCGCCTCGGCCTCGCTCAGGCCGGCCTTGTCCGTGCGCAGCAGGCGCAGGGCCCGGTCCGGGTCGGCCGCGGCCACGTCGCGGTAGAGCCCGTCAAAGGCGTGGCCCGTGCCCTGGCCCGGCGCCTTGGGCTTGGTCACAAAGGTGATGGGCAGCTTGGCCAGCAGGTCGGAGGGTTTGAACAGGACGGCCATGTGGCCTCCAGGGGGGTCGTCGGCAGGCCGGCGCCGGTCGGCGTCAGCGGACTGTTTTAACCCGGTCCGGGCGCGGGGGTAACCGCAAAAATGGCGTGTAACAAAGCCTTATCATTGGGGGCCGGACGGGCTCAGGCCGGGGTCGACCCCAGGCCGCGCGCCAGCATGGCCACGTGCATCTGCAGCAGGCCCCGGATGCTCTCAATGCCGGCGGGCTTGGCCCGCTCGTTGATGGACAGGAAGTAGAGCCCGCAGATGTGGGCGTAGATGCCCCGGGCCACCGCGCCCACGGCCTGCGGCGCGGCCGCCGGACCCAGCTTGGCAAGCCGCCCTTCCATGGGCGCAAAGCAGGCGTTCACCCGCGCCAGGTACCAGTCCGGCCGGGTGAAGTTGGGCGCCCAGCGGTGCAGCAGCAGCATCTCCATGTTCTTGGGGTTGGCCAGGGCGTGGTCCAGCCAGGCCATGGCCAGGGCCGTGACGGCCTGCAGGTCGTCGGGCTCCTGGCCCAGGGGCGCGGCCTTGTCCAGGTAGGCGGCCATGAAGCGGTCGTTCACGTGGGAGATCACGTCGTCCACCGTGCCCACGGCCTCGCCAAGCTGGCGCAGGCTGCAGTCCGCGGCCAGGCAGAGGTTCTCCACGCTGAAGTGCTCTTCCCGCACCAGGTTTTCGGCCGCCGCGACGATCTTGGGCAGCAAGGGATTGGGGGTCGTGGCGGGCATGGGAGGCCTCCTGCTGAAGTCCAGGCCGGCGGGGCTGGACGGAGGCCCATGTTAGCAAAGGCCCCCAGGCTGTGGAACCCGTGTTCTGCGGCAAAACGCCCGCGCCGAGGCCCTTGCTAAAGGGGCGCGGCCTGGACTAGCATCCTGGCCATGCCCGTCATCCTTGCCCTGGATTTTGAGACCGCCAACCAAAGCCCCGACAGCGCCTGCCAGCTGGGACTGGTGCGCGTGCAGGACTGGAAGGTGACCCACAGCCAGAGCTGGCTGATCCGCCCGCCCAGCGACCATTTCGAGTTCAGCTGGCTGCACAACATCACCTGGGACCAGGTGAAGGCCGAGCCCAGCTGGGGCGAACTGTGGCCCCAGCTGGCGCCGCTGGTGGCCCAGGCCGATTTCCTGGCCGCCCACAACGCGCCCTTTGACCGGCGCGTGCTGGAGTCCAGCTGCCGTTTCCACGGCCTGGAGGCGCCCAACAAGCCCTACATCGACACCGTGGCCCTGGCCCGGAAGCAGTGGAAGATTTTTCCGACAAAATTGAACCTGGTCTGCGCCCAGCGCGGCATCCCCTTGGACCACCACGAAGCCCTGTCCGACGCCAACGCCTGCGCCCAGATCCTCATCCAGGCCAGCGCCGAAGGCTGGCGGCCCTAAGCCCCGCGAAAAATCAGTACGCGGCTTCCATGCCCACGAACGGGAAGCGCGGAAGGTTGTCCACCGTGGCGGGCGCCTTGGTGGCGTCCTTGGGGTCGTAGCTCAGGCCCTCGGGGTTGGGCCGGTTGAGCACGTTCCAGATCTCGAAATAGGCCGTCAGGTGCCAGTCCGGGAAGCGCCAGGTGTAGTCCGTGCGCAGGTCCAGGCGGGTGTAGTCGTCCAGGCGCTGGTCATAGGTGTGGCTGTAGACCAGCAGGGGCGGGCTGACGCTGTGGTCCACGGTGGTGCTTTGGACCAGGGGGCCGGTGTTGTAGTGCAGCTTCAGGCCCGCGCCCCAGGCCGGGGTCAGCAGGTAGCTGGCCACCAGGGTCAGGATGTTGCTTTGGTCGTACTGGTAGGGCGCCCAGTCATAGCCCGGGTCCAGCCGCACCGTGTTGCACCACGAGTAGGACACCCAGCCGAAGAAGCGCTGGCCGATGTTCTGCCGCAGCAGCAGCTCGAAGCCCTCGGCCTGCCCCGCCTGGCCGTTGGTGGTGGCGCTGGTGTAGGTGGTGGGCTGCAGGTCCACCACCAGGTCGTTGAAGGATTTGTAGTAGCCGTCCAGCCGGATCAGCCGGCCCATCCCCAGGTCCTTTTCCACGCTCAACATCGTGTGTTGGGCCCGCTCGGCCACCAGGCCAGGGTTGCCGAATTGCGGGTCCAATTGGATGGCCGTGGGGAACTGGCTGTAGAGGCCCCAGGCCGCCTTCCACAGCAGGCCGCCCGGGCTCTTCAGCTCCAGGGCCAGCCGCGGGTTCAGGGCGTCGTCGGCCACCTTGCCGCTCTTGTCATAGCGCAGGCCCAGGGTCAGGGCCAGGGGCCCGGCCAGCTGGACGCGGTCCTGGACAAAGGCGTAACGCACCAGGCTCTGGGCCGAGACCGTGGTGCTGGCCGCGGTGGGCGAGGCCGCGCCCAGGTTGTTGAAATCGCGGGTGTAGAAGTACTCGTGCGTGCTCTCGTCCACGATGGAGGCGCCGCCGCCGAAGCTCCATTCCTGGTCCGGGCTGACGTTCCAGGTGGCCTCCTCCTTGAATCCGTAGACGTCGTCGTGGTTGTCGATCTCAAAGCCCGTGCCCAGGCTGTCGTCCAGGTCCACCCGGTAGAGGTAGGGCGTGAAGACCGACCGGAAATGGGCCAGGGCGGTGTTGGTCCAGACCAGGCCGCTGGTGGTGGCGGCGTTGTGCAGGCGGAACTCGCCGGCCAGCTGGGCGCTGGGCGCGTCCTTGGCCGCGAGCACCACGCCCAGGGTGTCGTCGTTGGTGAGCGCCAGGGCCCTGAAATGGTTGTCCGGCCCCCAGTGCCAGTCCAGGGTGGCCCCACCGTCCCAGAACACGGGCAGGGCCGTGAAATTGGAGCTGTCCAGGTGGGACAGCACCAGGTCCAGGTAGCTGCGCCGGCCGGCCAGGGTGAAGGTGGCGTTGCCCAGCCCCAGGGGCCCCTGCAGGGTCAGCTGGCTCATGATCAGGCTGATGTCCGCGTCCACGTGCAGGCGGTCGGCCTGCCCGGGCGCGGTCTTGCCCTCCAGGACCGAGCCCAGGGAGTTGCCCCAGCGCGCCCCGAAGCCGGCGGAATTGAGGTCCACGCTGTCCAGGATGTCGGAGCTGACCGTGGAGACGATGCCGCCCAGGTGGAACGGGAAGGGCCAGGGCACGTTGTCGATCAGGTACAGGTTGTCGTTGGGCCCGTTGCCTTCCACGGAAATCTGGCCGGAGAAGTCGCTGGGGATGGCCACGCCGGGCAGGTTCTGCACCGCGCGCAGGGCGTCGCCGCCCGTGCCCGGGATGCGCTTGATCTCGTCGTGCGACAGGGTGGTGGTGAGCACCTGGGGCCGGTCGCGGTGGCCCTTCACCGTGATCTGCCCGGCCTCGAAGACCGTGGAGTCCAGGGACAGGTTCAGCCTGGCGTCCTCGCCCGCTTCCGGGCCCTTCTTCACCTTGTAAATCCGGGCCGCGAAGCCGTCGGCGTAGGCCCGCAGCTGGAACGGCCCGCCCGGGAAATCCAGGCGGTACTCGCCCTGGGCGTCGCTGCTGACGGTGATGGACAGGCCCATCAGCTGCACCGTGGCGCCCGGGACCGGGTCGGGGGATCCCAGCTTGAGCACCCGCCCGTGCAGGCGGGCCGTGGGGCTGAGCGCCGCGCCGGCCGGGGTCGACAGGGCGGCCGCCTGGCTGGGGTCGTTGAGGTGCTGGCGTTGGAAGCGCGCCGACATATCCGACCAGTCCCCGGCCTTTTTCAGCGCCTCGGCGGTGTAGGCCTGGCTCGAAAGCCAAAGGTCCTGCTTCAGTTCCCCGCCCGCGGCCGGCCCGCGCCTGACCTTCACGACCTTGGCGGCGAAGCCGTCCGCGCTTATTTGCAGGCTGAAGCGGCCCGCGGGCGCGGCCAAACGGTAGCCGCCGTCCGCGCCGCTGATGGCGGTGGCCGAAAGGCCCAGCAGCGCCACCGTGGCCCCGGAGACGGGATCGGGCGACCCCAGCTTGAGCACGCGGCCAACGAGGAAACCGCCGGCGCTGGGCGACAGCGGCGAAGGCAGGCCCGCCGATGCGGCCGGGCTCAGCGCCCCGGGCTGGGCATCGGCGGACAGGCGGGCGGGCGCCAGGGCCAGGCAGAGCAGGGCCGGGGCGAGGATAAGAAGGGTGTGGCTCCGCACAAAAGCGCTCAAAGCTTGGGGCCCGGCCGAAGGCTAGTGGCCGTCGAACTTCCGCGGCAGGCCGCGGTAGAGGAACACGAAATAGGCGATGGCCAGGCCCAGCCCGGGCAGCCACCAGTCCAGGCCCGTGCGCAGGGCATAGTCCGCGCTGGCGCTGTTGGCCACGGTCAGGGACTGCCCCGCGCCCGCAGCCGGCAACAGCACAGGGTAGAGCCCCGCCGCTGCGCAGCCCATCAGGCCGGCCAAAAACAGGGCCGAGCCCAGGAAGGCGGCCAGCTCGCGGCCGCGGACCAGGGCCCAGTGGCTGAAGCCCAGGCCGGCCAGGGCCAGCCCGGCCAGGAAGCCCAGCCAGGGCCGGTTCTCCAGGGCTTGGCCCACCAAAGGCTGGGCAAAGAGGGTGGCGGCCGTGAGCGCAACGAAGAGCATGATCAGGGCCCCACCCAGCCGGCGGGCCCAGGCCTCCGAGCGCCGCTGCACCGGGCCGCTGGTCTTCCAGTTGAGCCACAGCGCCCCGTGCCGGGCCAGCGCCGCCACCGAGGTCAGGCCGGCCAGCACCGTGTACCAGTCCAGGATGCCCAGGGGCGGCTTGGCGCTGAAGTCCGTGAACAGGGCGTGGAAGAAATGGCCCTCCGCGTCCGCGTCCACCCCGCGAACCACGTTGCCCAGGGCCGCGCCCAGGACCAGGGCCAGCAGCAGGCTCGACGCGGCGAAGGCGATGTCGCAGAGCGGCAGCCACAGGGTCTTTTCCGCGTGGTGGCGCAGTTCGATGGACAGGGCCCGGAAGACCAGCAGCCACAGCACCAGCATCAGGGGCAGGTAGAAGCCCGAGAACGCGGCCGCGTAGACCCGCGGGAAGGCCAGCACCAGGGTGCCGCCGGCCGCCAGCAGCCAGACTTCGTTGCCGTCCCAGACCGGCCCCAGGCTCTGGACGACCAGGCGCCGTTCCCCCGGGGTCCTGGCCACCAGCGGCAGGAGGGCGCCGGCGCCCAGGTCAAAGCCGTCCAGCACCACGTAGGCCGCCAGCATCAAGGCCAGCAGCGCGTACCAGATCATGCCCAGCATCTCAGGCCCCCTTCCTGCGGCCCGCGCCGGAAGCGTCCGGACCCTTGGCCAGCTGCCGCCCCATCAGCGCCAGGAACAGCACGGACAGCAGCGCATAGAGGCCCAGGAAGCCCAGCAGGGTGAAGAGCACGGAGCCTGCGCCGACGTTGGGCGACGTGGCGTCCGCGGTGCGCAGGAGGCCCCAAATGACCCAGGGCTGGCGGCCCAGCTCGGCCGTCATCCAGCCGAAACTGTTGGCCATGTAGGGGAAGGGCAGAGCCAGGAGGAGCAGCCACCACAACCAACGCGCGCCCCAGATCCAGCCCCGCCAAAGCGCCAAGGCGGCCAGGCCCAGCAGGGCGATGAGGATGGTGCCGAGCCCCACCATGATGTGGTAGGCGTAGTAAAGCAGGGGGATGTTGGTCGGCCACTGGTCCGGCGGTACCTGGTCCAAGCCCTGCACCGGTGCGTTCCAAGCTTTGTAAGTCAGGAAGCTGAGCAGGTGCGGCACCTCAATGGGGTTGTCCAGGCGCTGCTTGTCCACGTCGGGCTGGCCGATGATGGCCAGGCTGGCCCCGTCCTGGCTGTGGAACTGGGCCTCCATGCCGGCGAAGGCCGCGGGCTGCTGGGAGGCCACGCTGCGGGCCAGCCCGTCGCCCGTGGGGAAGGCCAGGCCCAATCCGGCCAGCAGCCCCGCGCAAACGCCCAGGCCCACGTAGCGGCGGGCCTGGTCCACATGGCGCCCCAGCAACAGGTAGTAGGCGCCCACCGCGGCCATGGCCACCGAGCCGGTGAGGCAGGCGCCCAGCATCACATGGGGGTAGGCCCAGAGCTGGCGCGGGTTCAGCAGCACCGCGCCCAGGTCCGTGAGGGCGATGCCGGCCGGGCCCTGGCTGAAGCCCACCGGGTGCTGCATCCACGAATTGGTGGCGGTGATGAAGTAGCCGGAGATCCAGGCGCCCAGGCACACGGCCAGGCCGCTGACCCAATGCCAGGCCGGGCTGAGGCGCTTGCCGCCGTAGAGCAGCAGCCCCAGGAAGGCGGACTCCAGGAAAAAGGCGAAGACGCCCTCCATGGCCAGGGTCGATCCGATGACCCCGCCGGCCGCCTCGGAAAAGCGCGACCAGTTGGTGCCGAACTGGAACTCCATGGGGATGCCCGTGACCACGCCGAAGGCGAAATTGATGCCGAAGATGCGGGTCCAAAACTCGGCCGCCACCCCGGCCTCCTGGTCGCCCCAAAAGAGATGGCGGGTCTTGAACCACACGATGAGCAGGGCCAGGCCCATGCTCAGCTGGGGGAACAGGTAGTGGTAGGTGATGGTGAAGGCGAATTGAAATCGGTGGAAGGCTTCGGCGGACATCATCGGCTCCGGGAGTGGAGCAGCAGCCTAATCCCCGCCCGCCGGGTCAACAAGGTCCAGCGTGGCGGGCGGTGGAAAAAATGGTTTGCTGTGGGTCAATATCCGACCAAGGGGGACTTCCCCACCCAATCCGGTTGACCCAGTTGCGCGACCATGAAGGCGGCCAGGTCCTCGCGGGTGACCATGGCGGAGAGGCCGCGTCCGTCCAGGGAGGCCCGCAGCGGGCCCTTGGACGGGCGGTTGAGCAGGCGGCCCGGCCTTACGTTCACCAGATCCAGGCCGGATTGGAAGAGCACGGCTTCCCCGCGTTCCTTGTCCGCGAAGACATGGCCCAGCAGCAGCGGCAGGATCACGGAACGGAACAGCCAGGGCGCCAGGGGCCGGCTGTCGCCCGCGCCCATGGCCGAGAGGTTGACCAGCCGCCGCACGCCCTGCTTGCGCATGGCCGCGCTCAGGTTCAAGGCCAGGGTCTCCTGCAGGTTGTCCTTTTTCAGGCTGCGCGGGCCGAAGGCCGCCAGCACCGCGTCCTGGCCGGCCACGGCCGCGTCCAGCGAGGCCGCATCGCGGGCGTCGCCCACGGCCACCCGCAGGCGCTCATGGGCCGGCGCGAACCTGGCCGGATCGCGCACAAAGGCCGTGACCTGGTGGCCGGCGTCCAGGAGCCGCCGCACCGCGATGCTTCCGGTGGCGCCGCTGGCGCCGATGACCAGTACCTTCATGTCAGAACCCCATGCGCAGGCTCAGGCCGCCTTCGATGGGCACGTCCGCCACCTGGACGGGCTTGCCGTTGTTGATGGGCGCGCCGTTGTTGGTCAGGCCGCCGGGCACGTCCAGGGCGAAGTTGAACTCGCCGCCGCGGGTGCCGTAGTGGCCGGCCGCATAGACGCCGAAGGTCAGGTGCTCCAGCAGCTCCCAGCTGAAGTCCAGCCGGCTTTCCACGGAGCCGTCGCTGAGGCTGGCCAGGTTGGTGAGGCTGTAGCTGGTGTGCTTGCCCGAGTCCGGGCCTTCGGCGGTCAGGTACAGGGCCGCGTAGTGCTTGCCCGCGTAGAAGGGCACGTAGCGGCCCTGCAGCACCAGCACCGGGTAAAGCCCCCCGTTCTCCACGCCCAGCTCGTTGTAAAAATACTCTGCGCCCAGGGTGGCCTGGCGGTTGTCGGTCCAGGCAAAGTCAAAGACCCCGCCCACACTGGCCTGCAGGGCCGGGCCCGGGATGCCCACCGGGCGGTAGAGCTGGTTCAGGTCCGTGGCCCCTGCCAGGGTCCGGCCGGTCCTCACATCGGTAATCCCGCCGCCGCTGAGCAGCGCGGCCTCGGCGTACATGTCCACCTGGCCCAGGGGCGCGGAGAGGTCCAGGCCGTAATCCGGGTTCATTCCGGCCCGGCTGACGGCGTCAAAGCCGACTTCGGCCGGGCCCACCAGCGTCTCGGCCCTGAAGGCTCCGCCGCCCTGCTGGGTGGTGCTGGCGGGCCCCGGGTTGTCGAAGAGGGCGATGGCGTAGAGGTTGCTCTGGTGCCAGTCCAGGGGCACCTGGGCCCGCAGCATGTTGCTGCCCAGGCGGGTGTCGTAGGGCAGCAGCGGGTTGTAGCGCTGGGCGTTGAGGAAGTCGGTGGGGTTCCACACATGGGCGGTGCCCCACTTCACCTGCTGCTTGCCCGCGGTGAGGAAGACCTTGTGCTGCACGTCGAACTTCAGCCAGGCCTGGTCCAGCACCACCTGGGGGTTGTCGGCCGTGGGGGTCACGCCCTGGCCCTGGTAGTTGCCCAGGCTGGTGCTGTTGCCCGCGGTGGGCTTGCCGTACTGGTCCTGGGTGGGGTCGTAAAGCAGGCGGGCGTTCACAAAGACCCGCAGCCGGTCGTTGGGCCGGCCGTCCAGGAAGACGTCCAGCTGCAGGGGCGCGGTCTCGGGGATGGAATCCGGGTGTCCGTCCTGGTACTGGGCGTTCCACTGCTGGTAGTAGGTGCCGCCGATCTGCAGGGGCTCGGCCACGGTGTCACCGCGGCTGAAGGCGTCGGGGCGGGAGGCCACAGATTCTAAACCCCCCTCCGCCGCCGAAGGGGCGGCACCTCCCCCCGGAGGGGGGAGGGCTGGCTTCGCGGGAGCGGTGGCGGGCTGACCCGAAATGGCCTGGGTCGCGGGCCCCCCGAACAAATCTTCCTCGCTGGGGCGCGGGGCGTCCGCGGCAAGGCCCGGGCGGGCCGCCAAGAGCGCCAGGCCCAACGCTGCGCAAAGGTGGGTTTTCATCGGCTCTTCGACTCCAGCCAGGCCTTGGTGAACATGTTCTCGTCCAGGGAGTGCAGGTCCACGCTCTTGATCACCACCAGGGTGGAATTGGCCTTGTCGATCTCGTCGTAGATGTGGATCTCCTGACGGTACCAAAGGTCGGCCTTCTTGTCGTCCGAGTACAGCTTCTCCCACTTGGGCACCAGGCTGGTGCGCATGAGGCGGCCGCTCAGGGCGAAGTCCTGGCGCTTGAGGTCGTTGCCCGTGGCCTCGTCGATCCAGAACTCCACAATGGGGTAGGCCACGTCCACGCCGTCCTTCACCGTCAGCTTCAGGTGCCATACGGTGTAGGCCCCCAGCTTCTCCTCGCCCACATAGGCCGGGTTGTATTGGTTGGCCAGGTCGCTCTGGTCAAAGTCCTCGCGCCGCGAGTCCGTGCCGGCGATGCGCTCGCGGTCGGTGCGGCGCTCCCACTTGCCCACGGTGGGGTCGTAGTACCAAAGGTTTTTATCTATCCTCAAATATCCCTTGCCGGCTTCGGTGCTGGGCTTGGTGAAGAGGATCAGCAGCTTCTGGTCCGCGTCGCGGCGGTAGACCAGGGCCTCGCGGGCCACGTCCGGCTTGTCCTTCTCGTGCTGCTCCAGGTAGACCAGGGCCTTGTAGTCGCCCGAGGAGCGCACCCGGATGTCGATGCCCTTGAGCAGCTCAACCATCTTTTCTTTGGGCAGTGCCTCGGCGCGGGCCGCCAGGGGCAGCGCGACCAGGGCCAGGGCCAGGAACGTCAGGCGCAGTTTCATGGTCATCCTAAGTGGCTCATGGCCGTCACCGGTTTCATGCGGGCGGCCCTGAAGGAGGGGATGAGGGCGATGAGCGTGGTGCAGCCGGTGATGATGAAGGCCCCGCCGAAGATGCGGGCCGGCTCAAAGGCGAACTTCACCGTGGAGGACATGAGGAACCAGTTGAGGCCCTCGGGCACGCCCAGGTGCAGGCTGTTGAGGGCCAGCGAGGCCAGCACGCCCAGCAGCACCCCGGCCAGCGAGCCCAGGGCGCCCAGGCAGAAGGCCTCGATGACGAACATGGCCAGCACCCGGGGCCGCTGCATGCCGATGGCGCGCAGGGTGCCGATCTCGCGGGTGCGCTCGCGGATGGCGATCCACAGCGTGTTCATGATGCCGATGGCGATGATCACCAGCAGCACGCTGGTCAGCAGGAAGGTGATGCCGTCGATGGCCTTGAGGGTCCAGCTGACAAAGCTGATCTCGTCCTCCCAGGTGGTCAGGTCCAGCTTCTGGCCGGTCCAGTCCTCGCTGTTGAGCTCCTGCAGCTTCATCCAAAAGGCCTTGCTCTCGCGGTCCATCACGGTGTAGCCGTTGGCCGTGAGGGCCTTGCGCAGCAGGTCCATGTCCCGGGTGATGTTCTTCATGTCCTTCAGGTAGACCAGGATGGCGCCGGTGGTGGTGGTGTTCATCTGGTAGAGCTGGCGCAGGGTGGAGTCCGGCACGAACACGTTGAAGCTGCTCAGCAGGCCCATGTCCTCGGCCACGCCGCAGACCTTCACGTCCACGGTGTTGTTGACCCCGCGCGGGGTCAGCACCGAGAAGACCAGGCTGTCGCCGGTCTTCACCTTCAGCTTCTTGGCCTGGCCGGCGAAGAGCAGCACCGTGCCCGGCTTGGCCAGGTCCATCACGTTGCCTTCGAGCATCTTCAAGACCTTGGGCAGGCGCGGCTCGTGGCCCATGTCCACCGACGCCATGCCCACCTGCATGCTGCCCTGGTCGCTCACCAGGCGGGCCCAGCCGCGGCCGCGGGCGGCCATGTAGTCCAGGTCCGGCACGGTCTTCTCCACGATGGCCTGCACCTTGGCGAAGTCGGTCACCAGGGGCGCGGTCTGGCCGGCTGTTATTTTATAAAAGCCCGCCACGTTGAGGTGGCCGGTGGAGATGGTGGTGGCGCTCTCCAGCATGGTGGCCTTGACCCCGGAGCTGAGGCAGGTGAGCAGGATCAGCAGGCTGGTCACGCCGGCGATGGCCCCGCCCAGCATGAGGGTGCGGCGGCGGTGCTGCAAAAGGTTCCTAAACGCGATCAGGAAGAGCTGGCGCATCAATCCTCCGAAGCCATGGCCTGGATCGGCGAGACCCGGGTGGCCATGACGGCAGGGTAAAGGGCTGAGGCGCAGGTGACGAGCACCACCACCACGAAGGCTCCCAGCAGGCTGCCCAGGCTCAGGCCCGGGTGTAGGCTGGGCCCGGAGAAGAAGAAGTAGAGGAACTCGTTGCCGGCGGGGATGCCGGCGTGGTTCATCCAGCCGACGATGCCGCTTCCCAGCAGGGCCCCCAGGCTGCCGAAGGCCAGGCCCAGCACCACGGTCTCGCAGAGCACCATGGACAGCACGAAGGTCCGCTGCGCGCCGATGGCCCGCAGGGTGCCGATCTCGCGGACCCGCTGCAGCGTGGCCATCACCACGGCGTTGTTCATGATCACGATGGCCACCACGAAGATCACGCCCGTGGCGAAGGCCAGGATGAGCTTGCAGATGAGCACAAACTGGCCGATGTTGCCGGCCGCCTTCTGCCAGTCCACCACGGCCAGGCCCAGGTGCTGGTCGTCCGAGGCCTTCTGGATGTCCTTGAGCGTCTGCTTCAGCTTGGAAGGGTCCTTCAGGATGATGGCGGCCTCGATGGCCACGCCCTGGTTGATCTCGGCGGGGCTGTAGACCCGATCGTTCAGGTCCTGGGCCTTTTGTATCTGCGGGTTGCTGCCCAGCTCGGCCTGGTCGTTGATGCTGGTCTGGTGGCCCTGGGTCACCTCGCCGCCCCCGCCGAACAGCGAGGCCTCGGCGTCGGCCCGGTCCACGTATTTGGCCCCGGCCTGGGCCTCCAGCTTCTTGGTCTCGGCGATCTTCTCCGGCGTGACGAAGCCGTAGAGGTCGCGGAAGCTCATCAGGTCCATCAGGCTGAGGGCGCCGGCCAGGCCGCTCTTTTCCAGGCCCTTGAACTGGAAGGTGCCGTAGACCTTCACGTTGACGGCCTCCACAAAGCCCGACTTTGTGTAATTCTTGATGGTCAGCGACTCGCCCGGCTTCAGGCGGTAGAGCTCCACCATGGGCGCCAGCTGGGTGTAGAAGACCTTGTAGCGGTCCTCAAAATTGGCGTCGTTGGTGTCGAAGAACAGGGAGAACAGCTTGGCCAGGTCGCTCTCCTTGCTGCCCGTGGCCGTCTGCAATATGCCCTGGGCCTTCCTGGCGCTGAGGGCGTCCAGCTGCAGGATGATCTCGCGGGTCTGGGTCTTGTTCTGGCGCACCAGGTCCTGCAGGTCCGCGTCCTTGGCGATCTTCTTGTGCTGGACGGTCAGGGCCTCGTGGATGGTGTCCAGGCGGTAGGCCACCTTCAGCTTGAACTGGCTTTCGTAGACATACTTGCTGATGAGCAGGCCGCGGCGCCCCTTGGGCACGGCCGTTCCGTCCACGATCTGCATGCGGTCGAAGGCTCCCTGGAAGGCGTCCAGGTCCGTGCCCACGTAGCCCAAAAAGATCTGGTCCGCGTCGGGCACCAGCGACGAAATCTTGTTCTCCAAAAACTCCAGGTGGCCCAGGGAGTCGGCGTCAAAGCCGGCCCAGAAGGCCGGGCTGTTGGCCTTGGCCAGGTTCCTCAGGTCCTCCGGATCCACCGCGCCCTTGGCCGCCACCACGTTCAACTTGGCCATGTCGCCGTCGATCACCTTCACGATCTGGCGCACGTGGTCCTTCAGGCTGGCGATCTGTTCGCGCGAAGCCTTGGGCTCCCCCTTTTTAGGCGATTCAGCCTTGCGCAGCTTCTCCAAAGCCTGGTCCACGGTGTTGCCGAAGGCCACGATGCTGGTGTTCACGCCCATGGGCACCACGGTCTTCACGTTGGGCACGGCCAGCAGCGGGCCCTCCACCTTGGCGAAGTCCGGGATGGCGTCCAGGTCCGGCATGTTCCAGTTGTCGAAGAGGGCGGGCTTGTCCTTGGAGCTGGCCTGGTAGACCTGGGCGTGGCCGGCCACGCTGCCGATGATGCTGCGGCTCATGGCCGAGTCGATGCTGTTGACCAGCGAGCCGCCCACCACGAAGAACAGGGTCCCGACCAGGATGATGAGGCCGATGACCACGTTGAGGAAGCTGGCGAAGAGGTTGCGCAGGGAGATGCGCAGCAGCAGCAGGATTTCGCTCATTTTAATGCCCTTCGACGGGGCTCAGGGCGGCCGGTCCAGAGCCGGCCGCCTCAGCGAGCGTCTGAATCAGGCCGTCGGCCAGGCGCACCACCCGGTCGGCGTGGGCCATCACCTTGGCGTCGTGGGTGCTGAAGATGAACGTGGTCCCCTCGCTCTTGTTCATCTCCTTCATCAAATCAATGATGGCGTCGCCGGTCTTGCTGTCCAGGTTGGCGGTGGGCTCGTCGGCCAGCACGATCTTGGGCGCGGTCACCAGGGCCCGGGCGATGGCCACGCGCTGGCGCTGGCCGCCGCTCAGCTCGCTGGGGCGGTGCTGGGCGTGCTTGTCCAGGCCCACCTTGGCCAGCAGGGCGTTCACCCGGATGGCGCGGGCCGACGCGCCCAGGCGCCGCTGCAGCAGCAGGGGGAACTCCACGTTTTGGAACACGCTCAGCACCGGCACCAGGTTGAAGCTCTGGAAGATGAAGCCCAGGGTGTCCAGGCGCAGGTCGGTCAGCTGGCGGTCGCTCAGGCTCTTGGTGTCGTGCCCGTTGATGGTGACCGTGCCGCTGGTGGCCACGTCCACGCAGCCGATCAGGTTCAGCAGGGTGGTCTTGCCGCTGCCCGAGGGCCCAGCGATGGAGATGAAGTCGCCCGGGGCCACGTGCAGGTCCACGCCCCGCAGGGCCGGCACCACCACCTTGTCCAGGTGGTAGTCCTTGGTCACGTTCACGATGCTCACGATGTCGGCCATGCGTTCCTCAAAAAGTCGGGGTAACCGTTGTACGAGCGATCCCTAGGCCGCGGATTTTTGTCTGGCCCGGGCCGGAGATTTTGCGGGGGCCTTTTTCGGCGCGGCGGCCTCGGCGGCCAGGCCGCCCAGCACCCAGTCCACCCGCCGCGCCAAGGCCGCGTCAGTGAAGGCCGCGGCCTTGAAGAACTCCAGGTGGGCCTTGCCGGCCCCGGCGTGCTCCATCAGGCCCAGGACCAGGCTGCTGCCGGTGCTGGCGGTCATGATGTAGCTCATCAGCATGGGCAGGGGCGCCTTGGGCAGGCTGCCCTGGCGCTGGCACTGGGCGATGAGGCCCAGGATCACCTTGGCGTGGCGCCCCATGGAGCGCTGGGCAAAGGCCCGGGCCCCGGGCGCCTGGTTCAGCGCGTCCTGCATCAGGCTGAGCACCACCTGGCGGTTGTCGCGCGAGAACTGGGCCATGGCCAGCAGGGCCTGGCGCAGCTTTTCCAGGGGCTCGGTCTTGCCGTCCACCCGCAGGCTGAAGTTCTGGAAAAACTGCTCGTAGGTCTGCTCCAGCACCGCCTGGATGAACTGTCGCTTGCCCTTGAAGTGGTAGTGGAACATCCCCAGGTTCACGCCCGCCTTGGCCGCCACCTGGCGCAGGTTCAGCCGGCTCAGGCCCGAGCGCTGCATCAGCTGCTGGGCCGCCTCGATCAGGCGTTGGTCGGTCTGGCGGGAGGGACGGGGCATGGCGGCTCGGGCTGGCGCCGGGGCCATCCCGGGGCCGTAACTATACGTTAGAGTAATTACACTGTGGTGTAGTTATTAGTCAAGCCCTTTGGCGGCAGGCGCTTGTTAAAGTTCGGGGGCGGCCGGGCAACGGGGACGGAACAGGGGCTTCCGCCGGAGGGCCTAGGCCCCGGAGGTCTTTTTGGCGATCAATTGGACCATTTCACCGACATTTTTCAAATCCTGCACCTCGACCAGGGCGAAGGAGATCTTGAACTCCTTCTCCAGGGCCATCATGAAGTTGATGTTGGAGATGGAGTCCCATCCGTCCACGTCCGGGCCGCTGAGCTCGGGGCGGTAGGCCAGGTTGGGCAGGTCGAACACGTCCCGCATCACTTCCAGCAGGCGTTCCTCGATCACGGGCATGGTACTCCTCACTCCATGGGCAGGTTGGCGCCGTTTTCGGCCGGCGGCCCGGCCAGCAGGGCTTTCAGGCGCTGGGCCACTTCCTCGGCCGTCCAGTTTCGGCCCCGCGGCGAGGCCTTGGCCGCGCGTTCGGACACGGTGCGGTGCAGGTGCTGCAAAAAGGCGGTGTCGGCCATGCCCGGCGAAAGGCCCTGGAAGGCCAGGCCGCGCGGCCCGTATTCCGCGGCCAGGGCCTTCAGCAGGCCCAGCAGCGCGAACTTGGCCGCCACATAGGGGGCCATGCCGCCCGGCACCGGGCCGGTGGTCACATCGCTGAGCAGGAAAAGGGCCTGGCCCTGGCCGGCCTGGGCCATGGCGGGCAGGACATGCCGCAGCAGCTCCGCTGGGCCCTGCACCTGCACCTGGAAGTTCTGCTCCATCTCGGCGCGGGC
>Ga0210401_10001132_pt1 | contig 31380 bp, 44 predicted proteins | sample IncBWH32MmetaG_FD_150866 | JGI IMG/M metagenome (GOLD analysis project Ga0210401, IMG submission 150866) | Forest soil microbial communities from Barre Woods Harvard Forest LTER site, Petersham, Massachusetts, United States - Inc-BW-H-32-M | ecosystem: Environmental > Terrestrial > Soil >...
CGGACGGCAGCATCCGAATACTCCACAGCCAGGGACAATTCAGTTTTGACGACAATCAGCAGCCCGTGAAGCTGGTGGGAGTATGTCAGGACATTACAGAGCGAAAGCAAGTGGAACAGCAGCTTCGCGCAGCGAACGCCGGGCCGGGCTCGCCGAAGGGTCGAAAGAGAGACCAACCGAAATCGCGGCCCGAATTGAGAGCCGTATATCTTCCGATAATGGCTCACATCAGGGCCCAGCGAAAGAACGCCTTCTGGCCTCGTCGACTGGAACACATCAACGAGTCGGGTAAAAAAACCGGTTATGCGTCAACTTGATCTGAAGTGGACATCATAGGAGTAATCGTGGACTTTAGCGACGAAGTAGCTGGCGTCGGTTCAACTCTGTTCCCGCTAGTGTTTTGAAGTTTTGGGGCCATCCTTTTATACAGTGGAAAAACAGCCTACGAGTTGCGGCAGGAGGCCTTCCATATCCCCTGGCTTTGGTCAGTCTTTTTCAGTACCGCGGTCGCCCTAACGTCGAGGAGAAGCAATGCCGTTCTTTCAATGGATATCGGCGACCGTAGCAGCGTTGTATCCGCCGATTATCTTTCTTGGAGCGGCGATGTGGTTACGGCCGCCGCGTATCCCAGGCGCCGAGCGGTGGATGACTGCGAATGTTCTCATGTTCGTTGCACTGCTTACCTTTTGGTTCGGAGTGGGTATCAGTTGGATAGCCGTCGCATCGAACGCACTATCTGTCGCCGCGATAATCCTGTCGCTCGAAGGGAATCGCGAGTTTCGAGGCTTGCGTCCGAAGCTTACGGGAATGTACGTGGGCGGCGTGGCCGCCATTCTTCTGATAGCGTATTTCAGGAACCAACCGGACAGCCGCGCCGCAGCAACTGACTTTTTTCTTGTGGTGGCCGCAGCTCTTGGCGCTGCGACATTATTCAAGAACATCCCCGCGGGATACACGCTCGGGTCGAGATTTACCGGTGGCGCGTTCGCTTTGACAGCAGCGGTTGACCTTGGCCGTGCGATTCACTTCCAATTCATGCAGCCCGGCCACACGGGAAGATTCGTCGAAGCAACTTCAATCGGCTCTTTCGTGCTGGCCGCGTGTCGCCCTATCGGTTGGCTGGTGCTGGCAGGCGAGCGCCGATTGATGGAACTGGGAGAGGCGGAGACACGCGCACGATCCATGGCTGAACGGGCCGCCGAAGCGAACCGCGCCAAAAGCGAATTCGTCAGGATGATAGGTCACGAGATCCGCAACCCGCTGAGCGGGATTCTAGCCACCACGGACTTGCTGCTCGACCAGCTTCTGGCGCCAGAGCAGCGGGACTACCTGTTCATGTTGCGATCGGCGGCCGAGTCGCTCGTCAAGGTGACCGACGATGTGCTCGATCTCTCCATACTCGAGGGTGGTAGTCTTACCATCGTCTCCTCCGAGTTCGACTTCCCGGCCGTGGCCGCGAACGTCGCCAAGATGTTCGAGCCGGTTGCCAGTAACAAGGGGCTCGAGTTGACCGTTGAATACGATACCGGGATGCCGCGGCTATTTCTCGGAGACCCCGGCCGGATCCGCCAGGTGATCGTAAATCTCGTTAGCAACGCCCTGAAATTCACATCCCAGGGCCGTATCGTGATCCGCGCGAGTTGCGAGACACCGTATGAGGGGGAGGCTCGCATTCGACTCGCGGTGAGCGCCACCGGAAGCGGCATTCCGCCAGAAAAGATAGCTGAGATTTTCGAACGAACTTCCACCTTTTGGGCGGATGGCGGACACGGAATTGGGCTGGTGATTTCCAGGAAGCTGATCGAGCGGATGGGCGGTGCAGTGGAGGTTGAAAGCCACGTGGGAAAGGGATCGACATTTCGGTTCGTTTTGTCCCTGCGGCTTGCGCAAGGATCCGCGACGCATGTTTGAAAGGGCGCTCTTGGTTGACCCGACGTACGACCGGGAGCGCCGGCCCCTGCGTTTGGCTTCTGTGAGGCACAGGGGCAGCGGTACGGCGCCGACTACAAACTAAAGCCCAGGTGAATGATGGTGCGGTGCATCTCAAAATCCGAGGCCGCGATGTACCAGCGTTTCATTGCCTGTTGCACCAGCGTGCGCTGGCTTTTTGTTCGCATCTCTTCAGATGAAACGCGGGCCGCACGATCTTGTTGTATTGCGTGGACCTCGACCCCTGCGGATGCTACTTCCGCCCTGAGAGAGCTACAATATTCACACTTCGCCATGGAAGCTATGATGACCGCTGCATTGAAAGTGGTGCACGAAATTCAGCCCTTAGTGGACGGCAAGACGGCGGGCTGGGTTTCACTTCGCGCCTCTTGCTCGAGACAGATTCCCAATAATCCTGTGAAGGGACCAGCCCAGAAGCAAGTCGTGCTCCATAGCGCTCGCTTGATCCTGACTGGTGATCCGCAACGCTGCTTCAAGACCGCACAGCAGTCCTGAGAAAATGCATCACCGGAGATATGCTCCGGGCCGAACCAGCGGGCGGGCGGCGGGAGCCTACCGATAAACCGGATAGCATTTCCGGTCCTTCAGTGCCGTCCATGCTGGTTTAGACCTTCCGCAGCGCCGCTTGGGATAGTTATGGACCACGCCAAGATGCTTAGTGCTCAAGGTGACGATAAACCGATCATCGACTGCCGCACGATCGCGCGAGGTGTTTGCTCGTTTGACGGGGCCCAGCGCGTCGCGTGGCTGTCCGACAAGTGTCTGTATAGCGATTCTTCCTTCCGGTGGGGAACTAGCCTTGGAAGTAGCTCTGTCTCCGTGCTCTTCGCTGCGCTGTTCAATGAATTTCAGATCCTCAACATCCATGTGGTCCCGCCCTGATTGGTAGTACGCGATCTGAAGAGCGGTATGGGACACCATTTCATATCCTCGGCTACCCGGTCCATCATCACGTACGTGGGTGCTGAAGCACGTGATCACTCAGATGATCCAGAGCGTCCGTGTATTGCTCCAGTGCCGATTTCAACGTTTCGTTGGCCTGATGTACGTCTTGTGCGGTATTTGAATCGGGTTCATCCGTGTGGCTGAAAAGCGCCTCTCATTGTGCTGCTTACGCCCGTTGATATTCATCACGTGCAACGTCCAGTTTGGCTAGAAGCTCCGCGAAGCTATCCACGTCAACCGTTCCCAACAGCACGTACGAGGCCCATCGGCTCCGTACATTCGTCAATGTCGCGCATGAACGCGAGGAGCGGCTGATCGTTCAGTCGGATCTCAAACAGTCCAGGACTGTGGAATTCCTCGCCAGTTTCAATGATCGAGCCGATCGGCACTGTCAGGAACGGCTTGTTTGTAACTACCGTGTGGAAAGCTACAAAGGAAGAAAGGACACGAAAGCGTGCTATGGGGGAGGACATATAACGCTCCAAAACAAAATCGGGTATGGACATCGTAACCTGCATTGTTCGAAGGCGCAACACAAATGACTAGTACTGATGAGACGTAACAGTTACATGCGACCGGATATGTGGTGTGAATGACCAACGCACGGCGACTCGGTTACAAGCCGATCACGCCAGTGCAGCGAAGCTCCTGCGAAGTGAAGCGCGCGTCGGTGGCGGTTCGGCTTTACCTTAGGTCGTTCGTCGCAGCCTTCGCCTGAGGCTTCTCGCGAAGCAGACGAAGGATCTTGTCGTGTAATTCCTTAATCACCTCGTGTGCCTCTTGTTCTGCTTCGATTTGCTCCTGGAACTCTTTTCGATCATCCGCCGTGATAGTTTGGAGAGTTCCAAACAACACAAGCAGTCCATTCTTCTCTTCGCTTGCTTGCTGGAATCGTTCCGTAGCAGTGGCGATCTCGTGCCGGAGGCGTCCGAATTCGGGATGCGGGACGATAACGACATCCTCAGGCATACAATATCCTCTACCTATATTTTACCGCCCGCTCTACCATCGCCACACCGCTTCAGCCGTGCCCACAGTCGTTTGACTGCCTCTAAGAATCACAAGCCAGGTGCGCCCTTTCCAGATCGGCAGAATCGCTTTGAAATCGAAATTGCACGCACGTAAACCATGTGCCGATCCGTTTGCCCTGCTACGTTGACTAGATACACGAACTTATTGTCAGCATTCACGCGAAGGTCTAGCGCCTTTTCATTTCCGGAAGGATCAAACCTCAGGGGTGATCCGTCATCTTGCCGCACGACTGCGAATGAATGCGTTGTTTTCTCGGGCGAACAGTACCGAATTGCCGAATTTGCGTCCCAACTGGATTCTGGTTCGCCCCTAAAACTCGATAAGCTAGCGAAACATTTAGAGTCGACTAGCCATCCCGACAAGTTCCCTGCAAAGCCCAGCATGGATACAAAACATGAGAGACACGTAAGCCTCAAGGTTCGTGACATAAAGAAGGTTGCTCCTCGTTGATTTGAATTCCTTTTGACGCATCCTCAAGCGTTACGGACGAAGGGCAGAAGCATCTCCATCCACCACTTCGGTGATAGCGCTTTTGGCTCGAAATCGAGCCGTCGTTGCTCCAGGTGCTTTCCATTGGTCGATCGGCTTATTATTCTCGTCGCCGCCCGCTTCGGAGCCACACGCCATCAGCTACGTTGACTTCTGATGTTCCTCCGCGACCGCAGGGACGACGCGCAGCCAGATGTTTCTGAGTCTCGCTTGTTTTGTCCTATAAAAAGGTCCAGCCCCGCCAAATCGCCTTACTCCAACCCGCCCTTCGCCTGAATCGCCTAACTAAAGATTCTGCTTACCCTTTCTCCGAACCGAAGATCCATGTGAAGACCGCAGGCAAGCTTGTGGCAGAGGAGAAATTAAGATGAGCAACGATTCTGAGAACAGCACCACGCCGGCGGCTGAGGCTCCGCCGAAGGAGGTCTAGCAACATCACTTCGTAGGGTTTCTGATCGTCTCCATAAAGGCCAGCCACGCCATGGCTGCGTTGGAATATCGTGTTACGGCTTCTGCATACTCACGGCCTTGCTGGCGGATGGCTACCATCGCCTCGCCACCAGGAGCACCTTCCTCCGCTACGGTTTGCAGGGCTTGTTCGTATCTCAGGTGGGCTATCTGGAGTGCGGCGAAACCATCAGATGCGGCTTGGCGCAAAGTCTCGGCTTCGCTCCGGTCAAGCTCGGATTGGCGTTTCTCCGGTAGCATTGGTTCGCATCCTCCGAACCGCGAGATCCACGGAGTCATGAGTCGCGTCTGACGCAAACTCCTTCACGTTATTGCCGCCACTCTCCCAGTTACCCAACCCTTGACGTTCCGTATAGTTGCGAATAGATGCTAAAACTCGACGCTGAGGTAGAACAAATGTCGGTCCCATCACCGTTTCTTAGCGTAATTGTAATAGATTGAAATGTTTTTGTCTGCGAGAGTGGGAGTAGGTCGGGATCGCCCGCGAGTTCGTGGGCGCAGTCCAACACGTCGTCGTACGAGGGAAACACACGCTGGTGGTCATCCTCGGGAACGGTCCACGTTCCGTTGAAATGTCGGAGGATATGAGCGATCCTCCCAGAGCTTGTACGGATCTTGTATCTACGGTTGCCAAGGTTATGAACTTCGTAGGCCGTAGCGGTCTTCGTCGTGAAAAGCCTGTTAGAAGTATAAAGGCAGTCCGAATGCCTGCGGTCGAACTCCACGCAAAGGTAAAGGCACCGAGAGTCGATGTGATCTGTTTAACCTGCTGTCTGATATCTTCAGGTCGAGCTCTTTGCACACCCAGTCATCACAGAAGTACAAGTTGGCTTTGGTTCGAAGGAATTCAATAACTTGCTGAGGGTAAGGGATTATTGCCATCGTTAGCAGGCTATCACAGGGTGGTCGGGATTCTCGCAGCGAACGAGTTACATCCGCTAAAGGAAACGCGCAGGAGGGTTCCGATGGTAGTGTTGCAACTTCGCGGAGCCGCGGGCTGATAGGCTGAGCTGAAAGGAGCCCGCGGCAACCCGACCATCCATCTTCAATTGGCGGTAGACCGAGACCGCAATCACTCTTTGTGCCGTTCGTTGGCATCTTCGATACTTGTCGTTTCGCGATGTCGAAGAGCTCTTGGAGGAGCGCGGCCGGGAAGCCGATCACACGATGGTGTGGCGTTGGGTGAAGCGTTATGGCCCGGAACTGGAACAGCGGACGCGGCGGCATCTCAAGCCCACTAACAAATCATGGCGTGTTGACGAGACTCACCTTAAGGTCAAAGGCCGCCGGTGTTATCTGGACCTGGCCATCGATTCAGCAGGCGCCACGATCGATTTCATGTTGTCGGCCTGGTCCGGCTTTGATTTTGGCCAACATATCAATCAATCCTGCCCGCCAAAGACTACCAAGTCTTTCTCATTCACCAAATGGTACTCGAAGTGCTAATACCTTATTTGGGATAAGCCTTGCGCGACAGGAGGTCGACGAGCGATGAGTAAACAAATAGACCGGGAGATTTATATCCGGATCGCAGACGATTTGGCGGGTTTTGTATGCACCGTCAAGTACGGTAAATCCTCGGCCAGGGTGACGGAGTTTGCCTTGCATTGGCGGCCTACACCGGATGTCTTGGACGAGAAGGTGTTGGTGCCTCCAGGAAAACGCTCCTCGCGTCTGGCCACGAGTGAGGAATAGTCGGTCCTTTCAGTGGTTCGAGAAAGGAGGCATGAGCATGAGGGTTCGAGAAGTAATGGAGAAGCCAGTGTTCTGCGGCCTTGACATGACCCTAGGAGCGGCAGTCGAATTGATGCGTAACAACAATTGCGGATTCCTCCCGATAGTTGGTGAGGGTGGCAACGTGATCGGCGTGATCACCGATCGTGATATTTGCATCGCACTCGGTACGCGAAATCAGAAACCGAGCGACGTACTAGTCAAAGATGTGATGCTTCCCAAGCAGTATACCTTTCCGAAACTTTTCACTTGCACGCCCAATGACGATATTCACTGCGTTCTCAAGGCCATGCGCACGGAGAGAGTCCGGCGCATGCCGGTCATCGATCAGGAAGGCGGTTTGCTGGGAATTCTGTCGATGGATGACATCATTCTGCGGGCCTGTTCAGGCGCCGGAAAACACGATATTTCTTGTAACGATGTCGTGGACACTTATAAGGCCATATGCGCACACCGAGGGCCTCCAGCACGGCTCCAGCCAACATCCGCTTAATTGTCCGAGGCGCCGATGCCAACGGTTGCGGTTTGGGAGTGTTGGCAGGCGGTACATCTAACCGGCCCCATGGGCCATTGCGGTGATGGCCTTCGGTGCTCCTAAGCTTGAACCGCAAGCGACGATACTGCCCACCCAGATAACTTTGGCTCTTAAGTTGAGCGTCGTAGCTACGCACAAGTCGCAGGCGGCCCGATTTGGCACATGCTGGACTTCGGCAGCCTGTTTCGGGAACGAAAAATTGAGCCCAGTCTCCAAGCACTCGAATCACTCATACGTTGTTTTAGGTGGAGAAGGAGCACGGCAAAATGAAGTCTTCGAATCATGGTCATTTGGTAGGTTCGGCTTTGGTCGCTCTTACTATTCTTGCGGGCTCCGGTGGCACTCCTGGAAACGCGCGGGGCGACTCGTCGGGGTCTTTCAAGAACGGTAAGTCGGTTCACAACCCCAACGGGAAGCTGGTTTTCATGCTGACGACGGGCTTCGAGGACCTGTGGGAAGTGAGGCTGTGCTTGGCGGACATAAAGGCAGCCAAGGCCTCCGGCTACGTGGAGGAAGTGATCTGGTTGGTCCGGGGCCGCGGCGTGGATGCTTTGGCTAGTGCCGAGGGAGCACTCACACGACCGCCTGTCATCATCCGACTGGCGCGCGAGGTGAAGGCTTCCGGCGTTCGCGTCATCGTGTCCACCGATGCGCTCAAGCAGCAACAAATTCCCGTTGCCAGCTTGGATCCCAGCGCTACGGATCTGGTAGATAATACTGCGATGTTGATGGCAGAGCTAGTGTCACAGGGATATCAGGTGATTCGGTATTAAATCAACGGAGAGGCGCCAACAGGGAAAGCGGCATCGCCTCACCCAGCGCGCATTCCTCAAGAATGTAGTCGACAGGAGCGACAGTCTACCCCTCGGGTAGTCTCTAGCTAGAGGTTTATCTGCTAAATGCGCGACATACCAAGAACCTGCCCTGCCGCAAGAGCGACATCGAGGAATGCCAGTGGCTGCTCAAGCTGCACACCTTCGGTTTACTGAACAACAGCTTCCAGCCTACCGATGAGCCCCCACGTATCGCGATCGAAAGTGGACCGAAGCTGCTTCTCCCATGGCGCGCTGTGCAGCGTCCGTGCATACCAGCCGTCTTTGTAGATCCCTCGATTGCCCGTAAACTCGGCGTACTGAACGGTGTGCGGTGACTTCGCCGTCGCGTCGTTAAAGCTGTACACCATGCTGACGCCTTCGATCCGCTGTTGTGGGGTCCGATTCACGACCCTTGGTTCTGGCAGCCCGGCCGCTTCCAGCACGGTGGAAGCGATATCGAGGAGGTGATGGTATTGCGGGCGAATTTCACCCTTCGCCCTGATTTCCTTCGGGTAGTGAATCACGACGCCGTTAGTCGTGCCGCCGTAGGCTGTCGAAAACTGACAATAGGCGAACGACGCGTTGTCGGCGATCGCCCAACCCAGAGGAGGTGTCATGTCGGAGTGTGGCCCTCCGAACTCGGCAAGATGCTCGAACTAGAACTCCACCGTTTCTGGCAATCCGTTATAGGCGGTGACTGTGTTGAAGCGGCCGTTGCGGCCGCCGTTGCCACTGGATCCGTTGCCACCCGTGGTGTAGACGACTAAGGTGTTGTCCATCACCCCCAGGTCCTCGATCGTCTGCACCACCCGTCTGATCTCGTGGTCGGAAATCTCGGCGTACGCGGCAAAGATTTCCTGCTGCCGCGTGAACACTCTCTTTTCCTTGTCGCTCAACTTGTCCCAATCCGGCATCTCCTCCTGCTTCGGCTTGGGCGTAAGCTGAGTGTTGGCCGGGACGATGCCGAGATTCTTTTGCCGCGCCACGATTTCCTCGCGGTATTTATCCCAACCCTCATCGAACTTGCCTTTGTATTTGTCGCGCCATGCAGCTGGTACCTGGCTCGGTGCATCGGTGGCCACGGCCGGCCAGCTGCGGCATCCCTCAAACCCGTTGACCATCGACGGTAAGAAACTATCAACCAGGCACCAGGATTTGCCATTCCCGATCTGCCCTCCTGACTGCAACCAGGAACATTGAGCGCAGTCGGGCGCCTCCTATATCGGGTAAGCTATTCGCGGGACTGCTTTACTAACCGATCCATCTCTTCCAGAACCGCATCCTTGACTGCCTGGTGATACGCCCGCTCCTCGACCGAAATCGGAGCAACCTCGGGAACGGTCTCCCCAGTTTTCCTAAACTCCGCTATCCAGATGCTAAGACAAACCAGGTCACAAGTGAGCATCGCTACGTTGACTGGAAGAATCGACCGTCCGCCGCCGATGAGAATCGTCGCCGCGCTAGAAAGCGTACTGATCCCAAAGTAGAGCGTTAGCAAAGTCCAATGCGTGAGAATGTTGGAACGGATGGGAGGCTGAATGTTGAGGACCTTGAGAAGTGTGAATCGCGTAAGAAGCAGGATGATACAAAGAGCCGTAGTCTCAAATCGCTGCAACATGATCACGCCGGTCTGGGGGAAGCCGAGTTGCGCATTGAGGTCAGGGCGAAAAGTCGCGATCGCGATCAACGCTGCCATAATCGTCAGCCCACCCGCCAGATAGAAGCGGAATTTCCCGATCCCAAGGAAATGTTCCGAGACTCTTTCGTACAGTTCCGCCGCGGCCCCCACCCGCAGCACGAGCATAGCAATTTGATAAAGTCGAAAGCCGTAAGCATACGCGGGGCTGTGAAAGTCGAGTTGTATCAGCAGCACTCCGGCAAAGGCGTCCAGCGCGAGATAGCAGACGAAGAGCTGGTATCGTCGAAAAAGTCGGTGGTAGCAGATCGTTCCTACGAGCAGCACTTCGGCCGCAAGATAGGCGACCCACAGTGCTCGCTGTAAAGCGAGAAGGTTCATGATGGACGCCTCTTCTCTCTGTTGGAATAAGTAAGCGAACCGATGGCGTTAAGCGAGCATTGCGCAATCCGCATGCGAATCTCTTCTGTGATCCCGAACAAATGGAGTATGCCTGCCAAATACAACCACGCGAAGTGGTATGCAAACCGGATCTTTTCTCGAACGAGCGCTGGATAACTGATGACGCCCTCGCGTAGCGTCGAATGCTCCTGATAGAGATCAAACAACTCCTCCAGATATTCGAAGTAAGCGCGGTTCTGGTTTGCCCGAAACGCGCGGCGGGAGATTTTATCCAAGGGTTCGATTCCCTGGTTGGATAACAGATCGTGGACGAACTCGCCCGGCAGTTCGTCATCGCGCTCGAAATCCGATTCCCGCGTGATAAAACCGAGTTCGTTGAGTTGCTCGACGGTTTCGGAGGGGAGCATTCCCGCCTCTTGAATCTCCCAGCCTTGAGGTCCCCACCGCAATGCGGCGCCTGACGTCAAAAAACTGGCGATCACGGCCGCGGCGCGTAGTGTACTTTTTTGCTGAGCGCTTTTGAACACCGCCGCCTGCTGCGTGAGGTAGATTCTGTGCAGATTCTGCTGAACTGCAGCGATGGTATCCTTCCGGCCGCGCTCCAGGGCCGAAATTAGCAACTGGATGTACTTGCGAGTATCCTCCGATAGCTGAAGACTATACGCCTCATTGGAATTGAACTCAAGCCTTTCGGGATGTCGCGCGATTTCAATCACTTCACGAATCAACTCGTTCTGGGTTGGCTCCTTGCCGGTCTTCTTCCATCGCCGATACTGCTCCTCATTCAGCCAATCGAGAACCTTCGGACTGATCTTGATCGTACGTCGATTTGTAGCTTTCTTAGTCAAGGAACTATGCCGATTTTCCCCACAGTTCTCCACCACTACGAAGGTCTTCAGCAAGCATGAGGAGAACTTTGCCCTCATAGCGAATCTTGACGAATGGGTCCTTGTCGATGTTTCCCCCTACCAGGGTCACCATGGCCCTTGCCGGAATGGGGATTATGGTCCGGTAATCGTCTTCAGACAAAATGGCTCTACCGCGGTTTTTCAACTTGAAGATTTGTCTCACTATAGTGCCTCTCCTTTCAAGCCGGATAGCATAAGATGCAGCTCAGACAAACCTGGATGCAGGAAATGTTCAACGCCTAAAAATGCGTTTGGATACTTCCATTCCTTCAGGAACTGGCGTATGAGTTTTGGTGCTGGAAGGTAGCATGCGGTACAAGCGTTCAACGCTGCGGCATCGAGTTCTGCCCCCCTCGTTGCGTCCAGAATACACTCGACAATCGTTGGCTGGTTCTGCAGCGTCCACAACAGAGCCACTCCAGCGACTGTCTTCAGTGCCGTGATCCGATCGACAAACGCTCCGAGAAAGAGCGCCACGATCAAATCACGATAATCTGGTTCTTCTCATCGGCTTCTCCTTTTTGACTGCAAGTGAAGTTGTGCTGCCCCTTATGGAACAGCAGAGTCCCAGAAAGTCTGGGTGCTTCAAGGAAACCGAAGTTTCCATTGTTAAGAAGCCGGATTATTCTTCTTTAGTACATCCTTCGGTAAAATCGGTTCCCCAGACGGACCGACGTCCGCGAGGGTCTGAAACTCGGAAACTCTATAGAAGTTCACTCTTTCGCGAAACGCATCAATGATCGCTTCGCCTTCGGAGGCACACTCGCGACCGAGCGCCGGAACTTCACCTTGGCGGCTTCCGCTGGCCAGGAAGAAGCGTTCCTCTCCACTCGGCTTTGAATTGTCTTGCCGATCACGCCGGCGCCGCGCTGCCGTGCCCCTCGGGAGAGTCGTTTTGGAGTCCGCTACGACCCGCGTATTGGCCGAGGACGGGAAGCACGTGCTTGTCGAAACGGGGACCTCATGTCTTCTCTCATCTTTTTGCCCCAGGACCCTACCTTCACGGATGAGAACGCCTTCCAAAGCTCGGCGAAATTCTCGATGGGTTCTCCCTGGTGGATGAGCTTGCCCGTGTACTCCTCAATGTAATCGGCGAGGTTCTGCTGGGCCTCGTGCTTCGGCATGGTTCCGGGGCCCAGCGTTTTTTCCTTCTTTTTGCGCACGGGCCTGCCTGAGGGGTCCGTGTAGAGATGGAAAAAGCCTACCCGGACCTTGCCTTCGCGTGGCCGGTCAATCTTCTTGATGCAACCCTCCGGAGCCTCGCTTCCAGCCAGCTTCTCTGGGCCGTGGTGTGCGGCCGATGTGGCGAACGTTGATCTCGATGACGGGATCAAGTGCGGGGGGGCCGGGACCTGAGCCGTTGACGGTACTTCTTGTACTTTACCGGCGCGGTCTCACGTCGCGATCGACGCGGATTGAGCTGCAACCAGTACGTCGGCACGTGCGGGAATGGCCGATTTCCGGAGTGCGGAGTTTCGGTGTGGGTGAGACACTCGCGCAGCGCCCAAGCCCCTTGCTCAGCGTCGATTTCAAGTCAGCTGACTCCGAATCGCGTTATCGATCTGATCCACAGTGACCCCTACCGATTTGAGAACAGTGCTGACGGATTTGTCGGCGTCGCTCAGTCCCCAGAGGATGTGCAACAGACCGATGGTCCCTCCTTCCGCCCGCTTCGCTGTAGCCGCGAGAACTTGCTTGGACCGCTTCGCGAGTCGCAGATCAACCGCGTCCAGTTTCGGTGCGCCAGCCGATGCGGTCAGAATCTGCCGCAACTTCGATGTGGAGTCGGCGGTGAAGAACTGAGCGCGGCCGGAGTGGGATCTGCTTCGAAGCCGATGCTGCGTTCACCGGCGAGCGTCGGGATCGCCCGCGTCCAGTCACGTTGAGCTTCAGCCAACACGCCGAGGAGAAGGTGCTCCGGCTCGATCCATTCCCATCCCAACCGACCGGCTTCGGCTCGTGCCCAGAACAGGACCCGCAAGGCGGGCCGGGAGAATCGTTCGAACATGGCGGGTTCTCCCGGTCGCTATCTTTACTGCATGTCCCGCATGGAGCAACCGAGAAACAGTGCTGTTTGTACGTCTTCTAAGGTTTGGACCGGCAATGCCGCCGTAGCGGCGCTCGCCGTGCGTGCGAGGCGTCGGTAGGTCGTTGACCAAGAACGGCCAGAGGCCAGGGCCGTCTTGCAGCGAATGCGAAAACATTCCTGAGAATCTCTCCATCAAGGCTCCGCGAAGACTGTTCATGCTGGGTCTTCTCGGCCCGCTCGCGCTCACGTCAACCGGAGAATCCACTTTGTCCAAGCATCTCAGCACGCACGTCCCTTAGCGATTTGCATACGTCGAATCATTCGGCAGCATCCCTGCATCGAAAAGTTAGCACGATCGCTCACTGCCCGGTCTATTCGGCGGGTCTCCTAAACATGCATCGGGTAGATCGGGCTTTTTGTTTCACGGCTCCACTCCGGAAAAGATCGGTCAAACTAAGATCAATGAGGCTTATCAGGCGGTTCAACCGGAAGCTCCGCGAGACGCGAATGTTCGTTCGCGCCATGCAGTCAGCCTCGCATCCGATTCTGGCACAGATCGTGCCCATTCGACGCTGCAATTTGGATTGCGCCTATTGCAACGAATATGACAAAACTTCCATGCCCCTGCCGCTCGAAACCATGCTTCGGCGGATCGATCGCCTTGCCGATCTTGGCACAACATCATCACGCTGAGCGCCGACGAGCCCACGCTGCATCCTGATCTGGACGCGATCATCCGTCGAATTCGCAACCGCGGTGCGATCGCGACTCTGATCACCAACGGCCTGCTCCTGACTCCGGCCTTGGTCGGCGTGTTGTCGTGGCTCTTTCTGGACCCACGCCGGCGAGGTTTCTTCGGGAAATTGATGATCAGCGCGCTGCGGCTAAAGTGATCTGACTGTGTTTCGATACCCTGAGCCCCCTTCGCGGGGCTCGGCGTGATGGCTGGCGTGTCAACGCCGGGTATCAACGCTGCCCTTTAGGTACGCACCATCTTCTGTTTCGATTCGGGCGGCTTTGATATCACCAGTGATGCTGGCCTGTTTTCTGATGTCGATCTTTTCCTTTGCCTCGACCTTGCCGTGGATGGAGCCAAGGACAATCACCTCGTGGGCGCTCACGTCAGCGCGAATCTTGCCTTTCTCGCCAATGGTCAGACGGTGCTCCTGAAGTTCGACTGACCCATCTACTTCCCCATCGATCGTCAAATCTTCACGGCTGAAAATCTGTCCTATGATTGTTGTTACACCCTTCCCGATGACGGCCGATCCAAGCGGTTCCGGCACTGGAAGTTTTGCGGCGGGCATCGAAGACATAAGCGGTTCCTTCTCCTAGTTGATCCTTTCAGATGCTCAGCTGGCGGGCCCGGCGAAATGCGGTGCAACTCACCTCGCCAGATTCGACATCCGACTATCGACAGCTCCAGGTCCGTTCTTTAGCCATGACCATACTTCACATGTTGATTATTTCTACTCACGTAACACAACGATGCTTCCCGCGCCAAGCGGGCCAGGCAAAGTGCCGCCAGCAAACCGCGGTCTGCCCTACTTGCAAATGACCGGCCTGCTTCAGTCCAACATATGCCGTGCGAAAAGCGAGTGGATGCACAAGAAGGTCCCGTCGATATTATTGTGATTGATCGCGCCGAGAAACTCGATGAGGATTAGAAGGTTCTGAAAGCTGTTGCGGTCGTCAAATTCATCGCTCGCCTTGGGAGAAAAAAGGAAGCAGATTCTTTTGGTCATTAGGTGATGAAGCGCAGCGCGTCCATAGTCGAACGGTGCCCAAAGGTTCGTTCCGGTCGGTCAGCACTTACACGAAGCGTTCGACAAGGCATCAATTTCGCCGCGGCGGCGGAGATGATTACCCTAACCTCGCCTCAGGCGTCAGATCTACTCAAGCGTACAACTCACGGGCCCGCTCCAACGCGGGTCTGGCGCGCTTAATGATGTCCGCCGCCGCATCATCGTCGATCTCGATGCGTCGGGAGCTACGGAAAGACACTGAACCCTTAGGTTCGATCCCGTCCGACGACACCCGTCGCGGGCGTCGCCATTTGAAGTAGATGCCCACAGCGGCGGCACCAGCAATTCCCAATAGGGCTGTTGCTTTTCCTGACATATAGTCCATTATGTTCAGCCTAGCTCCGATGTGCAAGGCAAACCAAAAATGAGCCAACGAGATCGTGGACAACGAGGGTCGGTATGAGGATTGCGGGATGCCGGGAGGTTGGTTCGGCCGGCGTGGGCGCTCGGAGGATGCGGCGCGCGGGGCTTTAGACTACGTCCCCTCCCGGCGATTCGATGGTAACGCCGTCAGGCTGCTTGTGTGGATCTCCCCTGCTACCGGCTCCTGACGTTCGCGGCCCGCTTTTTTTAGGCAGCGACCGGAACGACAGCGCGGCCAGGAAACTGGCGACTTTGACGCTCGGGACTCAGGAGAGCATCTTATGACTTGGGGACCCAGAAATGAGCATCACGCTGGAGCAGTTGAAAATAGAATGTGATCAAGCGGAAGCCAAGATGGCGTCGGCCATTCGGGATGCCAATTGGGCCAAAGAGCGGTTTGTGGTCGATATACATGCTTATGACGAATGGCGGGCAAAGAAAAACGCAAGTGCGGCTGCGATCGCTGAGTTCGGGAAAGCCAACGCCGCTTATCGAAAAGCTATGCGCCAGGGCCGATCTGGTCGGGACCGGACTTCAGACACCGGGGAGGGCGTGGCTGGGCGCGTTCCCAAAACCCCTCTGGTAATCGGATAGAATCTACCGCGGGGCGGGATTCGGTGTCTGCTCGGGCCTGAGGGAAGAAAGCCGTCTCGAAGCGCGGGACGGTTGAGGTTTGTTGGACACCTTCCCGCCTCTTCAAATACTTCGGTAGTGGCTCAAGGCTTTGTTGGTTAGATATTCATGAGGCAACTAGGTCGCAGGCCCGCAGCTGGTTGGAAAAGGGGCGTACCAAACAAACAGAGATGCAGAGGGGCCGGCTCGCGCATCAACGCCGAGGAAGCGGAGAAGGCGCGCCAGGTGTTCCCTGAACCGGCGTGTGGTCTTGACCAGGGATTGACGCAACCCGGCGTGCCCAGGCTTTGGTGCATCACGTCGCCGACCAGATTGAAGAAAGAAGCCCCTTGGAATCTGTGAGAAAGGCGAGTCGGGATGCTCTCAGCCGTTCGGAGGAAAGACCGGCCAAGCGCATTTTTCCCCGGCCCGCCAATCACTTTGACGCGCTGGACAACCGAGCCGTTTGAAAAAAGACTCCCTTGGAATCTGGCGCTTTTTTTATCCCATAAGTATTGCCGCTGAGAGATCCGGACGCGCATCTAACAGCCGGGACACGTCAGGAAGGTTGCCCAGCAGCCTGGCCCACTTGGATCCTCAGGGCCCGCAAACCTGGCGTGTCCTGCACATCGCGGTCCGGTTGACTTATGGGAGCAGGGCGCATGATTTCGAATACAGGGAGTGGACGGCACTCGGACTGCCTCACCGTTGTGCCTGGCGTGGCGATGGGACTGGGTCACATCCATCGCCCTCCCTGTTCGACCGGCAACGTTCCTCAGAGGGAACCCGGCATGTGGAAGACGCTCGTTTTCCTTATCGTGCTGGCCAGGAAGCACTCTTGAGCGCGCGCGCGTTGCCGTGTCGCATTGTGTCGCGTTCTTGGGATAGAGGCAGTTCCCGTCGACCGATCCTCTCCCGTTTTGGAAGCTGGCTTGCCATGGGTTCGCACGATAGTTCTTATCGCAAGCGTTCCTCGTGTTGGACGAAAAGATACGACCTGCACGGTGTATGTTCACGGCAGAATGCATTCGCACTCTGCCCGCTTTTGGCTGTTGAGCCAAGAAATATGCGCTGGCTGTTCTGCTGCGACGACTAGGGGGCACGGACGTGAAGAAACCCTTCTTCTCCGGTCAACGGTTTGGCTAGTCGGCTGAGCCCGAGAAAGCCCAAATTTGCTGACTGGCATAAGACACCTTCATCACAAATCTGTACGCGACTATTATGCTCCTGAATGCTGTGCAAAAGAAGCCGCACAGTGGTGGGATTGAAGCGGGTGAAAGGGCTGCTGTTATGGCTCGGTTTTCTTCTCTCCAGCTCCCCGGTGGCTTCGGTTCTGCCCGCACCACTACAACTCTAAACTTTGCCACAAGCGCTGAAATTGCTCCCACTGCCACAAGGACTGGAGCCAGTACCGTTCCGATCACGGCTACTGTGACGGGAATCTCTATAAACGTGTTTCCATGTTCATCCTTGACGATGATCCGTTGCACGTTCCCTTCGTGAATGAGGGACTTCACTTTATCCACGAGGTCCCGTCCGAGTACCTGTACTTCTTCAATAAAGTCGTGGAGAGCTATTGGAGATCTTTAGCCGCGTCCGCCAGTCTAAGCCAGCGAATGGGACACCCTGACTTGAGTCTACCTGCGCTTGAATCCGCCCTTGACACCAACCTTTCACCGCGAGACCCTTACGCCTGGAGGTTCCCCATGCTTCATTCCCTCGCAAAAAACTGGTGGGCGCTGGCTCTTCGGGGGCTGGTGGCAGTGCTATTCGGTTTGCTGACGTTTTTGCTCCCAGGAATCACACTTGCGACCCTGGTCTTGCTGTTCGGAGCCTACGCCCTGGTTGACGGCATCTTCAACGTAATCGCGTTTTTCAAAGTCGCGTCACATCAATGGGCGCTGCTAATTGAAGGCGTGATCGGGATAATCGCGGGCGTGCTTACTTTCGCCTGGCCCGCCATCACTGCATTCGTATTGCTCTACCTGATCGCGTTCTGGGCGATTTTTACAGGAGTCTTTGAAATCATCGCGGCGATTCGTCTCCGAAAAGCGATCTCAAATGAATGGCTGCTCCTGCTGATGGGTGTACTCTCGTTGCTGTTTGGATTGTTCATCCTGTATGCCCCCGGAACCGGAGCACTGGCCATCGTATTGTGGATCGGCGCATACGCGTTGGTGTTCGGAATCTTCTTGATGGCCTTGGGATTTCGACTGCGAGGACATCGGCACTTAACGACGCAGCCGACTTAAGTTAGAGGAGTGGCAAGCACGCGAATTGTTTTCCGCACGAGGTCAGAAGGGGATCGCGTTCGATGGCCGTGGAGCGTAGACTTGGCGACATGCTGGTGCCAGAAAACACCTGAGCCCAGCAACAGGAGAGAGGCATATGAGACAGATGATTCTCAGATTCCTTGCCGTTCTGACTGTATTGGTCGCCATGGCATCCGTAGCATTAGGGGCTGATAATACGCCCGGCACGTGGAAATACAATCCCGCGAAATCGAAAGCGGCTCCTGGTGTGGCTGCGATTACAAACCTGATTGTAACGCGGGAGTCAACACCGGGCGGGGTTAAAATTACGGTCAAAGGGGAACGGGCCGATGGGTCAAAGATCGATAACGCAACCGATGCTAAGTATGACGGCAAACCCGTCTCTGTGACAGGTACGGGCGTGATGTGGGATAGGACCGCTCTCAAACAGGTCAACGCAGACACAGTTACCGAGGAACGTTTAAAGCCGGGCGGCAACTACCACAGCACAGTCCACACCGTGGTCTCCAAGGATGGAAAAACGATGACCGCGAACACAAAAGGAACCGACGCCAATGGTAAGGCGTTCACGGCAAGAGCGGTTTTCGAAAGGCAGTAGGCAAAGCCAAAGCCACCACATTCCGGCTAACGAAAACACCGCGCCAATCAGTAACTATAGGTAGTGGGTCAGTTTGAACCGAGCGGGTCTTTGTGTAGAATACAGGACGATATAGAAAAGGTGGCTAGTCTGTCCGGAGACTTCGACCGAAAATGTTTTGCACTTAATTCTATCTGGTTTGCATCTTCCTTCCCCGCTCAAACTGAAAGGAGAAGGATGATGATCATCGCAGGTACCTTCAAGTTCACAAATGGCACCATGGCCATTTTTCCTGAAAAGAACAATCACCGCAGCGTGGTTCTCATTCCGGCGAATGCTCGCGTCGAGGTCTTGGGAGAGGACACAAGGAACGACAGCTTTCTCAACATTCGCTATGACGATAAAGTGTTGCTCATCCGCCAGGAGGATCTTCGTTACGGTATCGGCTTACGATCGGACGCCTCTAGAGATCCTGACTATCACGTGGGAGTTGGGATGTGAAAACCAGACCAGGGGATCCACGATGCCGCAAGCAATCTTCAAATTGAGCACTTGCACGATTGCAATTCTGAACGAGAACGCTCAGCCGTGTGTGGTTAGAATCGACGCCAATGCCCTTGTGACTCTGGTGGATGGGGATACCGAAGGAAACGGATTTGTCAGAGTTCTTTGCGAGGATAAAGTTCTATCGATATTCGCGGTTGATCTCCGCACCCGTGGCGAACGAGTGTGGGGGCAATCTGCGTAGACTGACGGGGCGCTCACAGAATCAGTAACCCATACGCCCTTCCCATCGATACCACAACGGTGTATATTTAGTCATCTCCGAGTGGGAGTTCTGGTCGGGTCGGCTGTTGTCTCAACATCAGGATCACTTCAACGATAGGAACTCCCTCGGGCCCGGCAACGGAAAGCCCTGATGTTATCGGATTTTACCTTTTCATTGCGTGGCGGAACAATCCAGAGAACAACTTGTGGCTAAGTCAGGACGGCAGCTCAATTTCACAGTCCGAACGTGAACGTCGTCGTCGCGCTTTGGCCCGGCCCATCCACTTTGTGCGCCCGGCGAAAACTGATTGCCGTCAGCGCGGAGCACACCAGCGCCAAGCGACACGATAGTTGAGCGCTTTGTGGACATCGCCGGCGCGGATCTGCACGCTGGCGGCTTTGGCGTTGCGAGCGGGTTCGATGTAGTTTTTGAGGACGTAATCCCGCACTGCGTCTGCAAATTGCCCGGTCCGCATGGGATGAGTGTAAGAGCTCAACGGTCAGGTGCAGTGACTCATGCAGAATCGAAAGCCGTTACAATTCAGTCTGTCATGAAGACACGCTTCACCGAAAAGCAAGGCCAGTACCTGGCATTCATTCACTACTACACGAAGGTGAACGGAAAGCCGCCGGCGGAGGCTGACATGCAACGCTACTTTCGAGTTACGCCGCCGACAGTGCACCAGATGGTCGTAACGCTGGAGGCCAAGGGTTTCATTGGTCGCGTCCCCGGCCGAGGGCGATCAATCCGTCTGCTGATCCCGCGAGAGGAGTTGCCGGAACTGGAGTGAGGTCACCGCAGGTACAGCAGGCTGCGCAGCGTTTTCCACTGCATGGGCTTCAGACTCGCAACGTAGCCCGCAATTTCGTATTCGTTAAAGATCTGCCACACCTCCGCCAGGAAACGCGGCGGTTCCCTCGCGAATTCCGGCCTCCGCTCGGCGTCCTCGGCGAAGTTCAACAGCTTCTCGCGAATCAGGTAGTCCAACGCGCTCTTTGCACCGAAGCGCCGCTTGATTCCCTTGGTCGCCCTGCACTGTTGGACCCAGATCTTCTCGAATCGAATGGCCATGCGATGCCAATATAACGCGGTCCAAAGCAGGGCTGCATTGCCGGCGCCGAGATGAGAAGGAAATCCTCAGATAGGATGGCGGCATTTCGCCAGGTATGCCACAGCAGCTCGCAGCCGGTCAACATCGTCCTGGAACGTGCTGACGCCGACCCTGCACCGCGCGCACAGCAGCCCGCGAACGCGACCGTAACCTACCGGATCGAGACGCGCGAGGACCGGGCCCCCAGGGACGTGGTGGCCAGGATAGCTATCGATGTCCGGCGGGCTTCGCCAAAGGATCGATTGGGAGGTCGCTAGGCTCCGACGAGAGTAGTGGGCTTTGAATGCCTATAGCTGTGGTGGTTAGTGACCACGAACACCCCAGAGGCGGGGAGTTCGAATCTCTATGCGGGCGGTGACGGCGCGTCTCGGGCACGTCGGTGGTAGGCCATCAGGCGACACTGGCCGTCACCCACCGCTGCAGGTGCTGACGTAAACGCGTATTACCGGTTTGAGTCAGGACGCCGGTGGCCCGAGTTGTTCCGGGTGGGAAAGCAGATGGCTAAGCGGTGCCGGGAGAGTAAACTGGACATCTACTTCTAGCGTTATACGTCCAGGCGAGTTGTATTCGAGCATGGACACTTATGTCGGAAGCATAAAGAAAAACACTGAACCGACGCCGAGTTGGCTCTCCACCCAGATGTGGCCTCTATGTCCTTCCACGATTTTTTGGGAAATGGTCAGGCCGATCCCGGTGCTGCGTTCACCGGTGGTGCTCCGGACGCTGGTCCGGCCATAAGGCTGGAAGAGCTTGGCCCGTTCGGCTTCGGGAATGCCAGGCCCCTGATCCTCAACCGAAACTATGACGCCACTGTCTTGCGTCCACGCGCGCACTTCAACTGCGGCTCCAGGCTGCGAAAACTTAACCGCGTTGGAGATCAGATTGTTCAGCACTTGCTCGATCTTCCCTTCATCGAGCGACAGCTTGGGCAGTGCGCTTTCGATTTGAAGAACAACATGAACATGCTTCCGCCACGCCAGCTTGGCGTTGAGTCCAACGCTGTGTTCGAGCAGTTTCCGCAGATTCGACGGGCGGCGGTTCAATTGCAAATTTCCCGACTCGATAGAGTCGAGATTCAAGGAGTCGTCGATCACCTGGAGCATAAACTCACAAGAACTCCGGATGGCGGAAAGGAGTCCGAGCTGTTCTTCCCTGACAATTTTGGCCTCCTCGTTGCACAGAAACTCGGCGACGGCTAGGATACTGCAGATGGGGTTTCGCAAGTCGTGCGCGGCCATACCGAGAAGCTGAGTCTTGAGACGGTCGAGGCGTTCAAGTTCCGCTGACGCTTGTTTCAAGGGAGTAATATCCGTAGCAGAACAAGTCACACCTAGGATGACCCCCGAGCGTCGCGAAGTGGCTCGACGGTGGGATCGTAATAATGTGTCTCGCCCTGAAAGGTTACAGTAGCCTCGGTACGAGTCCCGATCCCGCTCTGCAAGACGCCATGCTTGATGGCCATCAGGCGGGCACTCTCTTCCCCTCCGACGATTTCTGCATCGGTCTGGCCGAGATAGCCTTGTACAGTCCACACTAAGACAGGCGAATTGATCCATGTATAACGCAGCTCACGGTCCTGATTGAACACTACGACCGGTGAGTTTTTGAGCGCAACCCGGAAACGCTCCTCGCTGATCCGCAAGGCCTAGTCCATCCGTTTACGCTCGGTGATGTCGTAAAGGACCGAGTTGCTCATTACACACTTGCCCTGTAAATCTCGGATCGCAGTGGCGCTTACTTGAACGGGTGGCATCGAACCATCCTTGCGCAGCAGGTGCACCTCAAGATCACGCAATCGACCTGATGTAAGAAGTCAGTAAACGCATCCTATACAGACTTAATACTCTCTGGCGCAAGAAGATCGAAAATCTTCTTTTTGCCGACCAACTCATCCTGTGTGTATCCCAACCAGCGGAGTTCAGTTTCATTCACGCGGACGAAAACGCCATCCTTGTCCAAGGAGTGAAAGCCGCAGGGAGCACTATTATAGAGGTCTTCTCTTTCGCTTCTCGCATTAGCGGGACTCGACATGGATGTAATTGTATATCTTTAGCGTATCGTTCCCATGTCTCATTCCGGCCCGTTACGGGCAGGGCTCGTTTACCCGGACAGGGTTCCCCTCAAGCAGCCTCACAAGGTCACCAAATAGAAAAGGCTTTCGGATAAAGTACTCGACTCTCAGTCCTTCGAAGGCGGCATCGACAGTTTCCTTGCCATAGGCGCTGGTGAGAATCATTTTCAGGCCAGGTCGCAAACGCTGAACTTCTTCGAAAACGTCCCGGCTTGATTTACCGGGTAGAGTGACGTCCAGCAAAATCACATCAATATCGTCTTTGTGTGTGCGAATCACTTCCATCGCGGCAGTTCCGTCGCTCGCCTTGATCACGGAATAGCCGTTCTTGCTGAGCGCCTTGGAGACGGCCAACCGTATCAGTTCTTCATCCTCCACTACAAGGACAGTCCCGGCCCGGGCATTGGATCGCTCCGCTGAAAAGGAGGTGGTGACACTTTGGGTCTCGAACCCCCTCTTTGCAGCACAAGACAGCAAGACATGAAACGTCGTCCCCTGGCCGGGCGTGCTCACCAGATGGATGGCGCCCCCGTGTGCGCGGACGATCCCCTGGACGACGGCAAGCCCCAAACCACGGCCAGCGAACTTGGTGGTGAAGAACGGATCGAAGATTTTTGCCTGAGCCTCTTCTGTCATGCCGCAGCCGGTATCCGAGATCTCCAGCCGCACGTACTCGCCTTCGCGCAAGTCCGTCGTACTGTCTGGCGCTAACTCCCTCTCCCCGCTCACATGGTCGGTGGTTACATTGATCATCCCTTCCTTCTCTCCGATCGCTTCTGACGCGTTGATTAGTAGATTCATCACTACTTGACGGATCTGCGCGGCATTGCCCCAGACCGAGGGAAGATTCTGGGCCAGATCCGTCTTCAACACCGCGTGTTTGGAGATCGAGACCTTGAGTAGCTCCAGCATGTCCTCCACCAGCTCTGATAGATCCAGAGGCTCAACGAGATGATTCTGATCGTGCCCAGCGTAAATCATCAACTCCCGAACGATCTCAGCCCCACGGATTGCGACGTTCTTGATTCTTTCGATTTCTTCGACCACAGACGAGCCCGCCGGCAGGCCGTCCTCTACCAGTTCCGCCTCCGCCAGAATGCCCCCTAGCAGATTATTGAAGTCATGAGCGATGCCGCCTGCCAGTACTCCCAGGCTCTCCAGCTTCTGTCGGGCGAGGGCTTCCTCCCGTGTGCGCCTCAGATCCGTGATCTCGATACACGACCCTACATAGCCAGCGAACGCGCCGTCCGCTGTGAAGCGTGGAATCCCACTATCTAGCACCCAGCGGTACTCTCCGTCTCTCCGGCGCAACCGGTATTCCATCTGAAAGTTTCGACGTGCATCAAATGACGACGAATAAATGGCGAAGGAGTGATCCAGATCGTCCGGATGCAAGCCCGCGGTCCAACCACTGCCCAACTCCTCGTCGAAGGTGCGGCCAGTAAAAGCTAGCCATCCCTTGTTAACAAACGTGCAGAGCTTGTCAGTGCCAGAAACCCAGATCATCACCGGCGCAGCGTCAGACATACGCCGGAAACGATCTTCGATCTCGCGCATCGCTGCTTCGGCCCGCTTGCGCTGGCGCAAAGAGCTGACTCGCCACAGGGTCAGTGCGAGCACTATGCCGAGTCCGCCGATGCCCCAAGCCATCCACCGGGCGTGCTCCGCAGCCTGCATTAGATCAAGCGTGGCCCAATCATTTTCTAAACCGTAGTAAGAATACTTCGCCATCAGAAAGCCGAGTGTGCCATCCCGAAACAAGCCGCCGATTTCTCGGCGGATCGCTTCGGCTGCTCCCGCCGCTGCGAAGGTGGAGCCCACGGCGCCTTGAAAAATCATATCGGGAAGGACCTGGACGCGGAGACCCACTGAGGCACACTCGGCGGGCTTCTCTCGTAGCGCGGTTTCGGCCACACGCGCCGCCAGAAAGGCTGCCGATACGGTGCCTCGACAGACCCTGTTCAGGATGTCCTTCGTCTCATCGAGCTGAACGATCCGAGCTTCAGGGAATCGCGCACCTACAAGACGAACATGAACCGGCATTCTGAACACTGCAATCTTCCCAGTGAATTTTCGATCTGGGGGAACCGGGGCTGCCCGGAAAAGCAAGACGTAATTGCTGCGTAGCCAGGGCTGCGTCATGTGAATACGCTTCCGCCGCTCGGGCAGATCAGCCATCAAAGGCCAGAGATCGACCAACCCCTTCTGAAACGCCTCATCGGAACTGGTGCCAGTCTCGATCCATTGCAACCTCACGCCGGCGCGTTTGGCGGCTTGATCGATCGTCTCAACTGCGAGACCAGAGAAACCGCTGTCTGTGCGAATCTGAACTGGCGGATTCGGCTCAAAGCCGATGAGAAGAGGACGACGCGGAATCGGGGGCAACCGGGTGGCGAGATACCACACCGCCAGACTTCCCATCACTATCCCGGCGGCAAGCACGACTGCCCTCACTCGCCTCCAATCCGAAAGTGGAAGCACGCTCACTACTCCTCTCTGCGCCGACACGGTAACGTCCACATTTTTTCGACGGGAAGCGCGCCTCGTTCAAGCTTCATGTTCTGGAACGTCGATGACTCTTTTGATGGGCACACAATTCTCCCGCCCCCCCGATACCGCGTTAAGATGTCGAAGGCAAGAGGACCGATGTATTTTTTGTTGATTAGCGCCGAGAGGTGTAACGCACATCACTGGAACTGAAGTCGTTCTAAGGTTGTCGCGACGCAGGGTTCGAGGGTTTACTTGGACACGAAATGTCGCAAAACCGCGGACTGAGACCAAATGTCGGACTACTTCGTCGACATCCCCCCTGCGCTACCGATCGGCGGGCGAGCCTCTTAACCTCGTCATCGCCCGTTTGATCACGGCCTTGGCGTGCTCCGGTGGTTCGACTCGGTACGATTGCAAACTCTATGTCAGTCTTCGTGCTGCTCTTGGTGGTCTCATCGAACAGTTCGATTGTGGCGATGTACTCACCCGGAACTTCACCGAGAATGACGCGGTTCTCAACAACGCCTTTCGCCACGCCGGGCTCGGAAGACACGTCTGCCACAAGAAGCGGCTGGGTGAACAACGCCACCCAATATCGCTGATAGTCGGTGGCGAACACGGCATTCTGCTGGCGGTCGATTTCAGGTGGGCCATCGAATGCGCGGGTCACGACGCCGAAAGACTGTTCGATTGGAGCCAGCGTTTCCGCGGAACCTGGCAGCCGCCTGATGCGGAGCGTCACGCGCAGCTTTGGAGCGGTAGACCCTGTTCCTTTCAGGAACAAGAAGAGGCTGTCGCCGGCATCGTAGGTCAGTTCACTTGCCAGCTGATGACGTGACATTGTTTGGACGGCAGCATCGATTGCTGCATCGAATTCCTTGACCAACTCGTGCAACCGCCGCTCGATATCCTCGAGCCGGTCGCGCTGGGGGGATTCGGCCGGGTAGATAGCAAGAGCCTGCTTTAGGGCGTCGGCGGCCAATCCGTTGCTTGTCTTGTGGTCACGACGGACACCTTTGGCATGCAGCTCATTGAACGTCTTGACAAAAAGTAGGTCCCGCTTTTGCGCTAATTCGGTTTTGCGCTGGCGCTCTGCGGGGGTGAGAGTTTGGGCGTGCTCGAGCATTGCCAGTTCATTCGATTCCGCCATCAGGGGTTCCCGGAACGTCTCAAATTCGCGGATCACGGTATTGAGTTTCAGGACAACGGGCGCCAGCGACGTGTCGAAAAGGAAAGACTCCAACTGGAACGGTGGCGGAGGCGCCAGCGCAAGTCCCTGACGTCTCTTGCCGTCGAAACCAAAGGCGTCTTTTGGGCGAGCCGCCGTCTGGGTGCCTAAGAGGACATCGGTAGATTCCTGCGCCATGAACGGATACCTTCCCACGTAGGCCAGCTCATGTGCTCCTCCGAACGTCTCCTGCCGGCAAGCTTGAATGAAAGCCTGAACTTTGTCGCTGGCGGTGAGGGTGTCCTTGAGGCGAAGATCGTCCAGCGAGGTGAAGCGCTGCACAAACAAATAATGTTGGCACCCGGAGTTCGGGTTGTCGCAGTATGTCCATTCAATCACCTCGGGAGCTCCGTTCCACTTTGGTTGCCCGGCAGCGTCGCGGCATTCCGGTGGCAAGGCAGCGCCGGCAATATCCTGATCCATGGGTCGGTATACAAAGCCGCTTTGGCTACTTCGGCGCGCGGGTAGCCCTCTTTTCTTACAGACTGCATACATATCCCAGTCCGCCCGGTAATCTTCGCAAACGGCCTCGTCGACTTGGCGCTCTGCAGTCTGGATTTCTTTCCTGTTGATCTCAGACCTAAGTGCGCGTCCTTTACCGCCATCCCCTGTGCGCTAAGCATCAGGACCATGAGTATGAATGGGAATGCTAACCTCAGGCCGGACCGAATTCGCAAAAGTGTGGCGACGCTCACGGGTTCCTGACTCGGCAGGTATTGGTGGGGTGCAAAACTTGGGGTTTACGTACACTCTCGTAGGTTGGAGGTCTTGGCGGTTTGAACGACATCGCTGGACTCTATTTGATCGGGGATGTGCTGCGGTGGTTGCTTAGACGTCCATTCGGAAAACAGTTCAGCTGGACGAAAAGTCGCCGACTTCTGCCTTTGCTCCCTGTCAGCATTTAACGTCTCAAGAGTCCGAGATTAGCGTGATTCGTTCCCGATCGGCCTCCATACCTCGCACTGGAAGGCCGTGCAAGCATTTGTGCCAGGCGGGGTTGTCCTTTTAGCGCGACCAGAACCAGTGGTCAATAACGGAGGCTCAGGCGCAGGGCAAGTGGTGACACTCGGAATCTGCGAGGCGGAGCTCCGGGCATTTAAAGCACAATTTGAAGACAAAGGTTTTTATAGCGCGATCCAATCGTGCGGGCATCGTATCCCTCGGAAATGGGGCAGCGATTCAATCGCGAAACGTTTCAGGGCAACGGCGCCGGTACCCAGAGGTTAGCAGTGCAAGAGCATACGGCCAGCCCTCGCAGAGCCGTCGTAAGAGACACTCGAATCAACACTTAGGAGACAACAGTGAGACTCAAATACACCATCCTAGTTGGAGTCACGCTACTCGCAACAACGGCATTCTCGCAGGAAGAACCGTCGAAGGTCGATTTCTATGCCGTGTATTCGTACCTGCGTTTTAATCCCGCCTTGCCGGGAGTCCAAGGGCACAATTTGAATGGGGGAGGCGGCGGAGCCACCTTCTTTCTGGACAAGTATTTCGGTGTCACAGGCGAGCTGATGGGCTACGAAACCGCCATTTGGACAGCAAACTTTCCTTCGCGACTTGTGGCAACGCCTCCCGTTGTAACGCCTCACGGCACTACCGCCATTGTTCCGGCAGGCACGTACTCAGCCCGCGCTAATATGTTCACCTACCTGTTCGGACCCGTGGTCAGAATTCCGATGAAAAAAGCCACCGTGTTTGGCGAAACGCTGTTTGGTGGCTCGAATACAAATGGGTATGGCAACCTCGAGAGGGCAATTGACGCGGGAGGGGGTACGCTTAGTGTCTCCGGCAGTCAGCATCCGTTTTCGATGGCAGTTGGCGGTGGCTTAGATATCAATCTGTCAGAGAACGTTGCTATCCGGGTAGCAGAGTTCGACTACTTCCTGACTCGCTATACGAACTCGATCACGTCGACCAACAATCAGAACAACTTCCGCTATCTCTTCGGAATCGTCTTCGAATTCCACCCCAAGTAGGAGGAACTGTGCGGTCGGATTGTTTGACGGGCTCGGCGTATTCGGCGATGTCGAGATCTTTTGAATGATACGCCCCGCGTCGCAGAGGAAAGGCCAGTGGGCACCGACTCCGCTGCGATGTTCATTCGTGTGGTGATATTGTCGGTGCTAATCGTGACAAGCCGCCAATAACGCAACCTCGCTGCGGAAACAGCCGTATCCAACAACACTGGGACGACGCGGCGGGGCATCGATCAAGTCACAGCCTGCCGGCCCGTCGCCCGCCCCCCAAGTCAGCCGTTCATGTGGGCGGTCCCGCCACATCATGCACGAAACCAAATCGAGTCCGGCCCTGTAATTTCATATGATCTACAACGGCTACTCGTTCTCTCGACCCACTCTGGAAGACCTCCGCCAGCACCTACGAGCTGTTACCAAGAAATGCCGGCCGGACTGGGACATCAGCCCGAACTCAAAGCGCCTGGCAGCAAGGCCGGCAGGAACTCTTCTAACCTTACGGCAAAACGTACGCCCAAAGTCTTGGTGAACAGGATTAGGAGCGGTATACCAGATCACTGAGCCAGATGTCGGCTGTGTTTACTCAATGCAAGCTCGCGCTTTAGCCGGATATCTCTCCTTGTCGCTGCCCGTCCTCTACAATTACCACGAGAATCTGCTCCGAGGCGTACCCTCTGGCTTCTACCCAAAGGGAGTACCTACCACGGGCGAGGTCTACAATCCGAAAGATCCCGTTTGGCTGGGCAGATGCCGTGCTCGTCCCACCATGCATAATGTTGAAGGCTTGAACGGAGACTCGAGAGATTGGCGCGCCTTTCTCATCGAGAACAAAACCCTCTATCCTCCCCGTGTTTCCTTGCGGGAATTTCATCGCTTGCAGAATAGCGGCACCCAGCATGATCAGAAGAGCGAGCTGCAGATATTTGAAACTGCGTATGCTTAACCTTCCGGTCAGACTTGTATGCAGCCACTCAGACCAATCCGAAAGGCGAGGTCTCGGCGATGTATCAACGCCCGGCGAGCCGGAATCAAGCGACTCTATTCAAGCCGATGGCGGTTCTTCTGCTGAAGGATTTGTTTATTCTACGACCGTAGACATCACTCAGATGAACAACACTGGGCTGCAGACGGCCGACCGACAGATTCGCCGCAAATCATCCAGTCGTTGATAGAGTCGTTCTGCTCGGCGACGCACGCCTGCATCCTTGAGGTTTTGCAGCACAGGCGGCGCGATGGCGTGGGTATAGACTGTTTGACCGGCGACGGGAATGGCCCAGTTTCGATATAGCGCTTTTGAGGCGGCCATTACTCACTTCACTCCGCGGTATGGCCGTTGTACGACCAAGTGCCGGCGGACCGGCTTCAGCGTATCTCACTTTTCGGGGCCCTTTGGTCCCGGGAGGTCCTGACGATGACTGCGACTATGATGCATTAATGAGGACAGCGAAACTGGCACGTGTGCCGCGTTGCATCGCTCCGAGGCGGCTCCGCACATACCGAGAGCGCTACGCATGTTCCAGATGCTTACTGCCGTTCCACTGTTAGAAAATCCCGCCGCCAGCCACCGGCCATCGGCACTAAGAGCTAGAGTGCTCCCCATATTCTGTCGCGTGCAATAGCGCTTCCCCGCTATGTCCCAAACAACAAAGCCGCTGCCTGCGGAGTACGTGAAGACGAGAGTGGCAGCCGGGTTAAAGCTCAGAAAGTTAGTAAATCCCTCGCCGAGAGCAGCGACTTCTTCTCCTGAACTCAAGCGCTGCAAGAGAGCTACCTTAGGCCCACCCAAGGCCACTAGATCTCGTTCCGGGAAAGCCGCGATTTGCCGAACATAATCGGGGCCACGCGACAGATCACGAACTTTGGTCCAATTCTTCGTATTCCACACAATGAGATGCCGCGCATTCCCGCCGATCAATAACGAGCCATCCTTCGAGAACTGAGCATATTTTGTGTCACTGAGGGTCATCAGCAGCTTTCCAAGAGGGACATCATAAACGGTGTCCTCGTCTCCGTTCGCCGTAACGGTCAGCAAACTCCCATCTGGGCTGAACGCAAACCTCACTACAGTGTTCTCGGCGCGCTTTAAGACTCTAGGTATACTTCTTTGCAGAGTCCCGGACGCAACGTCAAACACTTCAATGCCACTGCCGTCCTTTCCATCGTTGGCAAGCAGACGGACATCTGGACTCAAACCAACCGTTGAACCTCCCTCGATCGTCCAGAGCTTTTTTCGGGTCTCCACCTCCCACAAGTCAACTCGGCCCGGCGTGCTTCCAACAGCAAGCAGCCTGCCGTCGCCACTGAAAGATAGAGCGGACACCTGGATTTCCGAGGAGCCCCCACATACTAGCAAATGTCGCGCCTTCCTTAGCATTCCGTGCCCAGAACCACCCGGCCATTCTGCGGTTTCTGCCGCCCTAAATCTTTGTCCTGGAGCACGAAATCTGGGCCAGGAAAAATATCGTGGCTTCCGGCGCGGTCGTGGCTTGGTGTCTTTCCTGCGCGATTAAGATGACGCCCAGGCATAGGCCTAATAAGACCACGTTGATCGATGACATCCTGGCCATAGAATGTCGCCTTTATGGTCCCCATCGTCGTCCCGAATAACAATTCTATGGATAATTGGTTGTAGCGTGTTCTCTAGCCGAAGCAAATTCCACGTCACATAATCCGGCGCTAGGTCCATCCGGACGTATAGTCGCTGACTCGGACTTATGTGCCTTGATCCAGCGGCGAACTTTCAAGAGCACGAGATAGGCGTTACACGTTAAGAGACGAGATGTTAGCGCAGAGCGCCCTCGGGACCGGCGAGAACAAGCGTCAGTCGTTCTCGAAGCAGGATGAATCACACATCGCTGCATCCAAAGAATCTGCATCCTGTCGGGAGTCTTTGGCGTCGACGTTAACAGATGGTGCGGAGTTGCTAGAGGGTGAATAAACTACAGAATGGAGTACTGAACCGATGCGCAAAATAATCTGTGCTTTGTTATTGAGTGGAGTGATAGCAGGTGTCGCATTCCCGGCCACCAAAAAAGCCGAAACAACGAAAACTTCGCATCACCAAGACAAGCAGCAGCAACATAAACACCATTGGTGGCGCTAAGCGCAGAAGGAGCCGTCTGGCACTTCTTTCCTGCCAGACGGTCCTGAAAGCAAGTTAGG
>Ga0210401_10001133_pt1 | contig 31380 bp, 24 predicted proteins | sample IncBWH32MmetaG_FD_150866 | JGI IMG/M metagenome (GOLD analysis project Ga0210401, IMG submission 150866) | Forest soil microbial communities from Barre Woods Harvard Forest LTER site, Petersham, Massachusetts, United States - Inc-BW-H-32-M | ecosystem: Environmental > Terrestrial > Soil >...
ATTCTTTTTGGTGGTCTGCTGAAACGGTTACCATTAGCCCACCATTAGTTTGTGGGTCGCATAGGGTGAAGAAAGATTCCGCACCTATACCACTCACTTTTTTCTCATAACTATTCCAGTTACGATAAGCATTATCAGGTACAATCATTTTTGAAATGTATTCTTGCAGATCATCAATAACAGGAACTGCTAAATAATTTAATTCTGCAGATAAACCTGCCCCTTCTGCTATTTCAATTAAATGCCCTAATAATCCGAAACCTGTTATATCTGTCATGGCAGTTACATAAGGCAAATCACCAAAACTTTCACCAATTTTATTTAATTGGGTTAACTGGTTAATTAAAACTTCTTTATGTTCTTCTTTTATTACATCACGTTTAAGAGCAGTTGCCAATATCCCCACACCAATTTTTTTTGTGATATAAATGGGGTCTCCGTTTTTAGCGGTAGAATTTTGTTTTAAGTTTTTTATATCTACTAATCCGTTTACGGATAAACCAAACATAGGCTCCAGAGTATCTATGCTATGTCCGCCAGCCAAAGGAATTCCTGCCTCATTGCAAATAGTTTTAGCTCCATCTAAAACCTTTTTTGCTAATTCAACAGGCAATTTATTTACTGGCCAGCCAAGTATGGCAGTTGCTAAAATGGGTTTTCCACCCATGGCATAAACGTCACTAATAGCATTGGCAGAGGCTATTCTGCCAAAATCAAAAGCATCATCTACTATAGGCATAAAAAAGTCAACGGTACTTATAAGTGCTTTTCCGCTACCAATATCATAAACAGCTGCGTCATCTTTTGTGTTATTTCCGACTAAAAGATTTTTAGTTGAAAGACTGCTAACGCTCGATTTTAAAATATTTTCTAATACAGCCGGGGCAATTTTGCATCCACAACCAGCACCATGACTATATTGAGTAAGTTTAATTTTTTCCATCTTTATTTTATAATTGCTTTTGTAGTTCGCGTGCAATTAAATCTATATCTAATTTATCAAATTCAATATGGGTAACACTCAGTTTTTCTCTTTGTTCTATGCCATGATTGTAGGATTTGTCGTAGTAAGCCAGGCATATTCTACAAGTAGTTTTTAAATCATTTTCATCTAACGCTATTAGAGCATTTTTCGCTTGTAAATGCCCTAACCGTTTTGTGATTTTAGTTATAGATTCTTTTAATTGTTCTGCCGTAAATTTACCATATTCCTTAGTTAAATAATCTACTCTTTCTTCAAAAGCCACATCTATACATATAGTTTTGGCTTCACGCATTTGCTCCCATAATTTTTCAGGAATTACTTTATTGCCAATTAGCCTGCTTTCATCTTCTAACCACAATGGTTTTGTCTTATCAACAGTTCTAATAAAACAAGCTAGTTCATTTTCAAATTGCTCCTGACTTGGTTGACTTTTCTCGCCCAAAGCACCAAAAGCAGAGCCTTTATGCGAGGCAATTTTTTCTAAATCTACAACTTGTTCACCAAGTTCAATAAGCTTGTTAAGTATATCAGTTTTACCTGAGCCGGTTCTTCCACCCAACACTCGCAAGTTGAATGTTTTATCAAAACTGTTTAATGCAAAATTTCTGAATGATTTGTAGCCCCCTTTTAAAGTAAACACTTTTATTCCGTATAATTCTAATAGCCAGGCAACACTTCCGCTGCGCATGCCACCACGCCAACAATGTATGTATATAGTATTATCTTTTGCAATTAATTGAGCTTTGGCAACTATATCGGCCATTTTTGGCCCTACAAATTCTAAACCTTTTAGTATAGCGGGTTGTTTGCCTTGTTGTTTATATAGTGTACCTACAATAACCCTTTCTTCATTACTAAATAAAGGAATGTTTACAGCACCAGGGATATGCCCTTGCTCAAATTCTTTGGGTGTTCTAACATCAATAATAGAATTAGTAAGAAATGATTGCTCAATAAATTTTTGTATGTCGAGTGCGGTTGGCAAGTGTTGGTTTTAAATGCAAATCTATTTATTATCTTTAGGGTTACCATTTTTAATTATGAATTTAATAACTCGAGAAAAAAAATAGTATAAGGAACGTAACCTGATTAAAAAATAATAATAACTTTAAACTATGGAAACAGCATTAAACGATACAAAGAATTTTTTTATTCTTTACAAACCCAAAGATATTGTAAGTGGAGATTTCTATTGGGCACATGAAATAAACAACAAATTCTATATCTGTACGGCAGATTGTACAGGGCATGGAGTTCCGGGCGCGTTTATGAGCATGCTCAATATATCTTACCTTAATGAGTCTATAATAGAAAAAAATATTTCTAAGCCAGATAAGGTGTTGAATCATATTCGTAATGAGATTATTCATTCGCTTAATCCTGAAGGAAGTGAAGAGGAATCTAAAGACGGCATGGATTGTATCCTGGCTTGTTTTGATTTCTCGACTTATACATTGGAATATGCAGCTGCTAACAACAGTTTTTATATTATAAGAGATAAAGAAATAATTAATTGCCCGGCAGATAAAATGCCTGTGGGTAAATCGCCTAAAGACCACGAGCCTTTTACTTTACATACTGTTCCGCTTAAAAAAGGAGATACTGTTTATATGCTTACTGATGGTTTACCTGATCAGTTTGGTGGGCCAAAAGGAAAGAAATTTAAATACAAACAATTAGAGGATATTCTTTTAGAGAATAATCAAAAATCCCTTCAAGAACAAAAAGAAATATTAAACGCAAGGTTTGAAGATTGGAAAGGTAACTTAGAGCAGGTTGACGATGTTTGCCTGATTGGTGTAAGGGTATAAAATTTTGGCATTAACTTACATTGTTGTACCAACTCGTAACTTTTACGGTTTGGGTAATTTATTTGGGGGCACAGGACGACCGCCAAGTTGAGCAGGTTTACCTCCTTGTACTCGCTGCCCTCCTTTTTTTAAAAGTTTATCAAGGTTTACTTTCTTATCGTTGCCATATTTCTTTACTAATTCGGCATCAGATAAACCTTTTTCTTTTACTGTTTTTTTCTTTGCTGTCATTTGTTTAACAAAGGTAAGATAATGTATGTATACCCACAAGTTACGAAATTTTTATCAATTAAAAATGGCTTTTAGAAACCATTTTATTTACTATTTTTGTTTTAATAACATATTAGCGTAAGCTATATCACATAAATCGGAAACCTCGAAACCTTCCACGTTTTAGGACTATTTTTGCAACTTAATAGGATACCGAATACAAATACGTATTACTTGGTACATTAAAGTAAGTCAATGCCAAAATTTTATATGCTGCGTGTTGTTGTGATTGGAGGAGGAGCTGCCGGGTTTTTTGCAGCCGTTAACGTAGCAGAAATAAATCCTGACGCCGAAGTAATTATACTGGAAAAAAGCAATAAACTTCTCGCTAAAGTTTTGGTGTCTGGTGGTGGCAGGTGCAATGTTACACATGCTTGTTTCGATAATGGTTTACTGGTAAAAAACTACCCTCGCGGCGAAAAAGAGTTGAGAGGTGCATTTAATAGATTTACTACCGAAGATACCATTGCTTGGTTTAAACAACACGGTGTTATCTTAAAAACCGAAGATGATGGCAGAATGTTTCCGGTTACAGATAATTCGGAAACAATTGCCAATTGCTTATTACAAGCTGCACATAATTTAAATATTAAAATTAAAACTGGTGTGGCAGTTAAAGAGATTAATATACAAACTGATAAAACCTTTTCTTTAAAAACTGATACAGATTATAACCCACAATGCGATAAACTAATAATTGCCAGTGGCGGAAATCCTAAAAACGAAAATTATAATTGGTTGAGTAGAGTAGGGCATAGCATTGTAACACCCGTGCCTTCATTATTCACATTCAATATTCCGAATAATGAGATAACTAAACTTATGGGTATCTCTGTTCCTCATGCTAAAATAAAAGTTGCCAATACAAAATTAGAAACCGAAGGCCCTTTACTGATAACTCATTGGGGTTTAAGCGGCCCCGCTATACTTAAAGCATCTGCCTGGGGTGCCCGTATTTTGCATGATTTGAATTATGATTTTACTGCTTTGGTAAATTGGCTTCCTGCCTATAAAGAAGAAGGACTTAGAGAGACTTTAATTGAATATAAAAACAATAATCCATCTAAAAATGTAGGGGGTAACAGTCCTATAGATATACCTAAACGTTTATGGGAGTTCTTTTTACATAAAGCTACTATAATTGAGACAAACCGTTGGGCAGATATAAATAAAAAGCAAATAAACACCTTAGTAAATATTTTATTGAATGATGCCTATCAGGTAAAAGGCAAAACAACTTTTAAAGAAGAGTTTGTTACTTGTGGTGGCATTAATTTAAAAGAAGTTGACTTTAGTACTATGCAAAGCAAACTCATTCCTAACCTTTATTTTGCAGGTGAAGTATTAGACATAGACGGAGTAACAGGTGGCTTTAATTTTCAAAATGCCTGGACAACCGGATGGATAGCCGCAAATGGAGTAGGGCAAAGCTAATAGATTGTTATCTTATTTCAGAAACAGCAATAATTTGTATTTTACGTTCAGATGCTGCACTTGGGTTATATACGCTATTGCGGGTATCGTAATAATCATCACTTACTTTACTTACAGGCAATTCACCCACATCTTCTTCAAAGTAAATAAGTTTGTTGCTTTGTACATAAGGCACAAACATTCCTTTTTTATATTGGTTAAAATAATTCTGTAAACTGCTAATTCTTCGTTTAGCCAGGTTAACGTTATAGTCGGTTGATGCAAGGGGAGAGCAAAAACCTTTCATGGTAATTTTTACAGTCTCACCTCGCTGCAAAACATCTTCAAGTAAAAGGGCAAATTTTTCCAAATCGTTTAAACCGGCTTGCACACTGTCTTCAAAAAAGTTTTCTACTTTATTTTCGGCCGTTTGCTTATCGGTGGCTTTTAAATCTTTTGCAAACTCGATAAGATATTGGGGACGCATAGCCAAATAAGCCTCACAGGTAGCTTTATAATTCTTTTTAGTGGTAATGGCTTTTGTTTTTGCATCGGGCTCATCATTATGAAAATACAAAGTAAGCGGCACCAATAATTTCATCTGACTAATAACTTGTAAAGCAGTATCAATAGGTTTTACTGGCTCATCATGGATAAGGGGAGGAATAGAAAAAGCATAAATATCATTACAACAACTTTCCTTTTCTTCAAAGTAAGAGCCTACACGGTTAGATGAAAGATATACTTTATTTTTTTTACTGTTAATACTGTAATAAATATCATTTAACGGACTATTTAAAGGATAGCCACCATTTTCAGGTGCTTTAAAAGCATCGTTTTTAAACTCACTTTTAAAAACATCAAAACCACCCAAACCTTTATGATGGTTAGAGCTGAAGTATAAAGTTTGCGTTACACCTTCGTAGTAAGGCGTAATTTCATCTTCGTAGCTGTTAATTAATTTGCCTGCATTTACAGGGGTAGTAAAACTTTCGTCAGCTGATTTTTTGCAATACCAAATATCCATGCCGCCTTGTCCGCCAGTTCTGTCCGATGAGAAAAACAAATAAGTCTCATCATTTATTTTACTTAAACAAGGTTGCGTAGTGGTTGAACCTTCTGTGTTTACAGGCGATGAAAGAATAGCAGGAGTAGACCATTTACCGCCAACATATTTCGCTCCGTACAATTTACAAACAAAAGTCGACGCATTTTTTTGTTGGCATTCCGAAAAAATAATTTCGGTAAAATCAGTATTAAAGCAACTATTAGCAGTATGTACTCCTCGTTTATTAATAATAGTATCCATTTCAGCGGCACGTTGCCATTTTTCATTTTCTTTTTTTGAGATAAAAATTTTATTAAAAGCTAAATCCGCTTTCTTGTCTTTATCTTTTCTATTACGTAATGAAGAAAAATATAAAAGACTATCAGCCTCTATAGGCGCATATTCCGATACTTTTGAGTTTACATTTGTATCCAAATGCTCTATGGTTATAGGCATAGGACTTTTTATAAGCAGTTGTGCTAAATCACACGATTCGCCTTCCAGCTTTGATTTATCAGCCATTTTTTTCAAATGCTCGTCTCTGCTTTTTTTGTTGGCTGTAGTAAACTTAATAAAGAATTTCTTTGCCTTTTTATACTCTGCTTTACTTTTCAATAACTCGCCTAACCAAAAAATGGTTTCGGGATATATGCGACCATTATCAAGTTTAAAAACTTTTTGATACCAGTATAAAGCAATGTCATTGTCATAATTTAAACGGCTGGCTGTAGCATATAAATATTGGTGCTCCATAGTTAATGAGTCCAATAAAATAACCTGATTATATAACTGCGCGGCAGAGAAATAATCTTTCTCATTCATGGCCACGGTACCTTGTTTTAATAATTTTTTAAGACTTTGTGCAAAAGTTTGTTGCTGAATAAAAAAAAGAAAGCACAATAATATATATATGTAGGAACGTTTTTTTAGCATACTACATATAAATAGGGCAACTGCGTTTTTTTGGTATAAAGGCTGGTTTCTTTTTAAATATGCAAAGCAGGCTCACCTCAATAGCACCACGTTTATTAGTAGCTACATTAAAGGCAGATGTGTTAACGTCATAAGCCAAACCTACCCGATAATTTTTATAATCCATGCCTAGTAAAAAAATAGCGGCATCATTCCAGCGGGCTGATATACCTGCGTTTAGTGATATATTATCTTCTTTATTTACAACAAAAGCAAGTCTCCCGGCGAAAAGGGTTTCATGAAACGGACCTTGTTTTGCGTACATAAAATCCCCATGTATAAACAACACTTCGTTTAGTGGAAATTTTACATTTAAATAAGTGCTTGATTTTGAATATAAATTAACCCCTTCTGTTTTAAAGAAAGAAACATTTGGCCGGTTAATGTGCGAAAGACTTGTTCCTACCGAAATGTACCCCAATCTTTTTAATTTATATTGAATAGACAAACCCGCCCCCAAGTCAAAATATGTTTTCGATTGTGTAGGATAATTCTCTCCTGTTGGTAGCGCAGGATTATAAGCATCACCATCAAACTGGTTATCATAGGTAAGTCTGCGTGTGTTAAAAGCAATATTACTAACGCCTGGGGAAACACCTATAGAAACAGTTAAATTACTATCACCTTTAAAACTTTGTATATAGGATAAGGGTACATAGGCTTGGTTTATGCTATAACGACTATCGCCCGAAACATCATTATTAAAAATCAGACCAACACCAACCGCGCTGTGTTCCGAAAAAACTTGGTTAAACTTAGTATCTCCACAAAAAGATAAGGTTGAGTAGGGCACAGGAATTGCTCTCCATTGATTTCGGTAAGCAGCAGCCACACGATAATCGCCATCAAAAACACCGGTTTGTGCAGGGTTTAAATATAAAGGATTAGCCCAAAATTGCGACAAATGTATATCCTGCGCAGATAAATCTATAAGCGCCAAACAAAAAAACCATATAACTATGTTCCTTTTCAGTTGATGCTAATTTACTTATTTTTTATTACTTGGGTTAATTTGCAGCTTGTTCTTAACAAAATTGTATTTTTGCCTTCTTTAAATCAAAACACACATGAAAAAAATAATTTGCGCCCTATCCGTTACAGTATTACTTGCGGCTTGCGGAGGAAATAAATCAGATTCAAGCTTTCAACTAAGCGGTACATTTTCTAATGCTAATGCTGGAGATGTTGTTTACTTAGAGGAGTTAGCTCCGGGTGCAAAAGTTACCATAGATTCGACTACTATTGATGATAAAGGTGGTTTTTCTTTTACACATGCTAAACCAAGTGCAGGTTTTTACCGCGTAAAAGCAACTGAGCAAAATTTTGCCATGCTGGTTTTGGGCGATGAACAAAAAATAACCTTAAATGCTGATTATAAAAACATTGGAAACACTTATAAAACAGAAGGCTCTGAGGGTACAAAAGTATTTTTAGAATTTAACGCACTTGGCAGAGAAATTCAGCAACGCACTGATAGCATGCAGCAAGCTTTTCAGGCAATGGTTGGTACTATGAAAATGGATACTGCTCGCATGGATTCGTTAAACAAGGTTTTTGGCGATATTTATAATAAGATTATCGATTCGTATCAAGAAAAATTTTCGGTTTTAGTAATAAAAAACAAAGCCTCATTGGCTGTATTGGCTGGCATTCAACAGCTTGATCCTAAAAAATATTTAAATTTATATAAGGAAGTTGACGCTGCACTTACTGCAAAATATCCAAACAGCAAATATTTAGCTAATCTTAAGAAAGACATAGCAGCTTTTGAAGTTCAAACCCAAAAAACAAGCAAGTTAGCTGAAGGAAGCACTTTACCTGATTTTATCTTAACTACTCCCGAGGGGAAACCATTAAGCATTTCTTCTTTTAAAGGTAAGGTTGTTTTAGTTGATTTTTGGGCAAGCTGGTGCGGCCCATGTCGTAAAGAAAACCCTAATGTAGTAGCCATTTACAAAAAGCTACATGCTAAGGGTTTTGATGTTTATGGTGTATCGTTAGATGATAATAAAGAAAAATGGTTAGGTGCGATAAAAGCTGATGGTTTAATTTGGAACCATGCAAGCGATTTAAAAGGTTGGGATAACCAAGTAGCTAAGCAATTTGGCATTGATGCCATTCCTTTTACCATTTTATTAGATAAAGAAGGTAAAATTATAGGAAAAGGCTTACGTGGAAAAGAACTTGAAAGTGCAGTAGAAAGTGCTTTAGCTATGAAATAGAGATAGAAATTGATTGAAAACAAAAAAGCAGGATAATAGATTTTATCCTGCTTTTTTATGGCTTTTTTATGAGGGTTATTTACCTAAATCTTCAAAACTAATATTGCTACTCGTATTTTCGGTAGCTGTTTCTATAACAGGGGCATTCTTTTTAATAAAATCTATAGCATCGGTAAAGTTTTCGGTAAATTTTTCAAAGTCTTCTTTATATAAAAACACTTTATGCTTCTCATAAGAAAATTTACCATCTTCAGTAAAACGTTTTTTACTTTCAGTTATGGTAAGATAGTAGTCACCTCCACGGGTTGAACGTACATCAAAAAAATAAGTGCGTTTGCCGGCTCGTACAGATTTTGAGTACAAGGCTTCTTCGTTGTATCTTCCGTTTTCTTCAGTAGTCATAAGTAGTTATTTTAGAGTACGTATGAACAAAAATAATAATTAACTGTTAAAAAACAATATATATCGAAAAAATTTTAACAAATCGACAAAATACAGCATAAGTTCAGTTTTTGGTTCGAAAAATAAAAGGAAGGCTATAAATCAAGCTTTGATAAAGCGGTAAAAGCCTCTTTTTCGATGTCGGAAATCTGATAAAGGTAATCGGCCATTAAGTTAAAATCTTGCTGACTGCTTAATCTGCCTTTATATATACCGGCTGCGTGTACGGCAGCTGTTCGCCATAAATCTCCCGATTTTGTAAATGATTTTGAAATTTCCAATAACTTATCGTTAGGAGTGTAAGCATGCGCTTCTTGTAAAAAGGCGCCATAAATAAACCTGAAACCGCCGCCGCCAGTACCAATTTCTTCCTGCATGCGCACTAATTGGGCTAAATATAAACCCGCTGTATGTAAGCCTAATTTATCTTTCCATGTTTTTATTTTATCGGCAGTATATTTTATACCCTTGGCACCAATTATGCTACTGGGTGTTTTAATCATATAAAATACATTTTTCTTAATTCCACTTTTTATGGCCGCACGTATTTGTTCTGTGGTAACAGTTGCTTTTTCTTTTGGGTAATAAATTTGCCCTTTTGGTGCTAAAGGCCCTTTGGCAAAACGAACACGCTCTAATTCATACGAAGTAAGCATGGTAGTAGTTTCCATTACAGGGTCGCTTATCAAATAATTATCGCCTTCTTTTCCAAATACGATAATATTATGAGCATTAAAGTGAAAACGATATTCTTTCGGAAAATAAGTTAAATAATAAACACCAACCTGACAGCCCACAGGCCTGTTAGCTTGCAATTGCTCATCTAAAAACAATTGGGCTTTTTGTGGCGAACTAAATTTTTTGCGAACTACCGGAATGTTTAACGAGTTGCAAGTACGTTTAAAAATTTGTCCTGGTAAATTGCGGAACGCAATGGCCGGGCCATTGTTTATTTTTAAAAACGGAATTTGTATATAAAACAAGCCAGAACCGATACCAAAAGCCAACGGTTCTGTTATTTGAGTAACGCCTGCATGCCTCAGTAAATTTGTAGTAACGCCATTTTCGCAATGTGCCGCTTGTAAATGACTAAAATCAACTTTCATTAAGATTCATATTTTTTAAATTGTCTATACTAACATCAAATACATCGGCGTATTTCTGTAATTTTTTATCGCTTAAAGCATTAAAAACACTTGGTTTTAAGTGACGCTTAATTTGCCATTGCCAAAAACCTGTATAGGCAGCAAGGGTCACATAATCCATTACTTTAATTTCAATAAAATAGAGTAGGGGGCTAACCTCGCCTTTAAGGGCTTGTTGTTTAGCGGCTTCAGCTCGTTTGTTTATATCATCCCAGGTTATACCAAGGGCGGTAGCTTTAACTTCCCAACCGGTACTTAAATTGGTAACGTAATTTCCTTTTTCATCAACTGCATAACAAACTTCTTTAGTAAAATTCTTAAGTGAACTGGCGTCTTGTGGAACTTCTGTTTTTTTCATCGCTATTTATTTGAAGGTGCTTAATCCTAAAAAATATCGCTTTTGTTTTTTAATTAAACCAGATAAAAATGGGGCAAACAAAAGTCGGTAAATAAACAACACAATAGGAGCTACAATAAAAAGGGCTACGATTAAATAGTATTTAAAAAATACAAGAGTACGCTTTCTGTTTTTTACTTTCTTTACCAAATTGCCCCAAATAGCAAAAAGTTTTTTTGCCCTGCCTTCAACAAACATTAAATTGGTTTTTACTTCAATGGCTTTACTATCAACTAATTCTTGCTGTAAAGTATCTAAGTTGTTTTTTATAAGATGCTCTTTTACAATTTGTCCGAATGCTTTAGTATTTAAAATATCTTCATCGGCAACCCCCGGTTTAGGAAAAATGCCTAAGCATTTATCTTTTTTTCCTGACATCATCCAATAAAGTATCGTTACCGCGCTTACTAAATTAGTATGTTTATCAACCAAGGCAATATTGCCAACTAATTTTGCCCCTGCTAGTTTAAGTGAATCTTTTACACGTTCATGTGCATTAATCCACATGTTGCGTGCCCCAATTATAGTAACAACAGGGGTGTTGTGTAACACTGTTTTAAAAGCATCATTTTCTAACAAAGAAGTAGTAGGAATGCTAGGTGATAAAAACCACGGTTGATAACCAAGTACAATTAAATCATACGAAGTTTCTTTTAACGTAAAAGGTTGTAATTCTGTAGGCTTACTTAAAACGCTTTCGGGCATAGCGTCAAAAAAACTATCGCTATTCCAGGGGAAGGTAAATTTTGTAACAGGGTTTATACAAACTTTCTCAACCGAAAAATCTGAGCCTTCAAATGGCAGTAAAAAATTGTTTACAATATCGCCTAATTGCCCAGTTTGTGTATAATAAATAGCTAATATTTTTTTACTCATTTTGTTTCGGTACTTAAATTACTTAGTGTTTTAGATTGTTTACTATATCCTAAAATTGCCTGTTGTAAAACAGCACTAAGTGTTTTATAATTTTTGCGAATATAGATGTTATCTTTTTCTAAATTGGTATGGTATCCTAATATTTTGGGTGCATTTTCTTGTATCATTAATCGTAAAAAATGATATTCTGCATTACTGCTATCTTTTTCTAAGGCATTTTCTAATTTTCTTTTGCCAAGTTTAAACGTAGCCAACTTATCTTTTTTGCTTGCTACCACACCTGCTTTCTTTAAAAGTAATGCACCCTCATAAGCCTGCTTTTCTTTAATGGATGTGTTTTGTAACAAAACTAGTTGCCCATTAATCTTTAAGCTGTCTTTAGTTTCCATAACCTGATAAAAAACGGCTTTATCAAATTTTTGCGCTACGGTTGATAAACTAAACAAGGTGCATAAAAAAAAACTAATATTTGTTAGCGACATTTAATATATTGTAAGTTTGCAAAACTAAGCATTTATAAAATGAACATAGCACTTTTTGGTTATGGTAAAATGGGTAAAGAAATTGAGCAAATTGCTTTACAAAGAAACCACACCATTGTTTTAAAAATAAGTAGAAGTAATATAAACGATATAACACCTCAGCAATTAAAACAAGCCGATGTTGCTATTGAATTTAGTACGCCTGATACCGTAATTGAAAATATATATAAATGTTTTAATGCCAATTTGCCTATAGTAGCAGGTACAACAGGTTGGTACAATAAATTTGATGAAATAAAAAATGCTTGCCTGAAAAAAAACCAATCGCTTTTTTACGCTACAAATTTTAGCTTGGGTGTTAATTTGTTTTTTAAAATGAATGAACAAATTGCAAAAATGATGAGTGGTTTTGATGATTATAAAGTGGGCATGCAAGAAATTCATCATATTCATAAATTGGATAAACCAAGCGGAACAGCCATTACAACGGCTGAAAGAGTTTTAGCAAACTATCACCAAAAAAGTAAATGGAGTATAGAAACTGGCACAGATAAAAATTTGTTTATTAATGTGGTTCGTACGGATGAAGTACCTGGCACCCATACTGTTTCCTATACATCGGCTGTCGATGAAATTTCTATTACTCACAAGGCCTTTAATCGTAAAGGTTTTGCATTAGGAGCTGTTTTAGCGGCTGAATTTATTCAGCATAAAAAAGGTGTTTATACTATGAATGATTTATTAAATTTATAACCTAAAGAATTTATATGCTTATAAAAAACGATAAAAAAACAATTCGCGCCTGGACTTTTTACGACTGGGCAAACTCGGTTTACCCTTTGGTAATTTCATCAGCCATCTTTCCTATTTTTTACGAAAAAGTCACTAAAAATGATTTAAATGGGCTTATCCCTTTTTTAGGTGGTTCATTTATAAACACAGCTTTTTACGGTTATGTAGTAGCTTTATCTTATCTTATTGTAGCTTTTTCGTCGCCTTTATTATCTGGTATGGCCGATTATTCTGATGGAAAAAAAAGATTTCTTCAACTATTTTGTTATTTAGGTTCTTTTAGTTGTATTGCGCTGAGTTTTTTTAGTACGGAGCATATTTTATTAAGTATGTTGGCACTAATGCTTGCCAGCGTTGGTTATTGGGGTAGTTTGGTTTTTTATAATGCTTATTTACCCGAAATTGCTGACCCTGACCAACACGATAAAATTAGTGCGCGTGGATTTGCTATGGGTTATGTTGGTAGTTCCTTACTACTAATTGCTATTTTAGTGTTGGCTGTTTTTACTAAAACAATTCCTAAAATACAATACACTTTTGCCTTGGTAGGATTATGGTGGATTGGTTTTGCACAAGTTACATTCAGAAGATTGCCTTCATCGGTTGAGCCTACAGGTAAAAAAAAGCACCTTTTAAGTAGCGGGTATAAAGAACTTAAAAATGTTTGGGTTGATTTAAAAAACCGCTTGCAATTACGCCGTTTTTTAGCGAGCTATTTTATGTATAACATGGGTGTACAAACTGTTATGATAATGGCTGTACCCTTTGCTACCAAAGCTATTTTATGGGATAACGAAAAACAACAACAGCAAAGTTTAATTATATCTATTTTAATTATTCAATTTTTAGGTGTGGCAGGTGCGTTTATGATGTCTAAATTATCTTCTATCATTGGTAACATAAAAACAATAGGTCTTAACATTGTTATTTGGGCGGGTATTTGTGTTTACACCTATTTGTTAGTTGATACTCCTATAGAGTTTTACATAGTGGCGGCATGCGTTGGTTTAGTAATGGGCGGAATACAGGCAATGTCACGTAGTACTTATTCTAAAATGTTACCTGAAACGAAGGACCACGCCAGTTATTTTAGTTTTTATGATGTAAGCGAAAAAATAGGTTTAGCTATTGGTACTACTACTTTTGGTTTGATAGAAGATGTAACCGGAGGAATTAGAAACTCTGTTTTATCGCTCATTTTAATCTTTATAGTTGGTTTCGTATTGTTATTACGTGTGCCAAAAGAGCAAAAAGCATAATAATTCTTAAATTACCTTCAGTATTGTAGCTTAGTCGTTTTTACAGTATATTTGTCTAAGTATTAATGATTTAACTATTCGTGAAAAAAAGGTTTCTTTTCATGCTTTTGGTGCTGTCTGCATTTTTGCAGGCACAAAATCAGGTATATACTAAACCTCATTCGTGTATGGATGAAGTTACTCCTTCATTATATAACTGGAAAGAGATAGAAACTAAGTTTAGTAAACGTTTAAATATTACAAACGCTGAATGCAAAAACTTTTTTAGATACGCAGTTAAGTGGAATTATCTGGCAATAGAAAACTATAGAAATCTTGTAAAAGAAGGTGTAATAACTAAGGCAAATTCCCAACAGTACTGGCTAGATAAACTACCTTATTTCGAAAACCTTTATAAGTTTAAATATTTACCTGTTATTGAAAAAGAAAAAACTGATGCAGAGAAAAGAGAATATGATTTTAAAAACAGTGTAACCGGAAATAGAACCGCTAGTACTAGTTGTAACAACTTAGATTTTTCAGCAGGAAATACAAGCAATTGGATAGGTCAATGGAACAATGTTCCTCCTAATAATGGTGCTGGGGGTAATGGTACTTGGGGCAGCATAACTGTTAATGGATTTAATTCGTCCCCTACCGGATATAACGACATGGGTTATGTACATGAAATATGTACAGGTGGAACAGATAGGAATGTACCAGTTAACACAGTTCCACCGGGGCATTCTTTTTCTCTACGGTTGGGAGATGACAGCGCTTATATTGAAAATATTAATTTAACCAATCATTATCCTTATAATCATCAAACAATATCAAATACATTTTCTGTAACATCGGCTTCAGAGACTATTACATATTGGTACGCAGTTGCTTTATCACAAGCTTCTGCTGGTGCCCACCCAGTAAGCCAACAGCCTTTTTTTAGTATTAGAATGTATAACCAAACCGGAGCTGAAATAACCTGTGCAAGATATGATGTAAATGCTACAACTTCTTTTTTTATAGGTGGTTTCGATTCTTTACATGACGCTTCCGGAAACAGCACATTTATTTACAAAAATTGGAGTCAAGTACTTATACCATTAACGCCTTACCTTGGCCAAACCGTAACACTTACATTTGAAACAAGTGATTGTGGAGGAGGAGGACATTTTGGTTATGCTTATGTAGCAGCAGATTGTGCGCCTCTTGCTGTAATTACGGCACCACCACAACCTTGTATTGGTGGTTATACAACCCTTACTGCCCCAGCTGGTTTAGCAACATACAGTTGGACAGGGCCAGGAATTGTAGGGGCAAATACGGGGCAAGTTGCTACGGCTAATGTTGGGGGCACTTATTCAGTAACTATGACGACTTTTGCTAATCCGGGTCAAACAGGTTGTGTATTAACTTTAACTACTAATATAACTAGTTCAACAACATCACCAATAGCCTCATTTTCTGCTACAACTCCTTGCTTGAACGGTAGTACACATTTTACCGATCAATCTGTTTTATTAGCCAATCAGGGTAGCATTAATAATTGGAATTGGAATTTTGGAGATGGAACAACATCATCCGGCATTTCAAATAATCCAATACATACATATACTTCATCTGGTACATTTTTGGTAACATATTCTATTACAAGTTCAGTAGGCTGTTCTGCAACCTTTACCGATTCAGTTAGCGTTAATCCTTTACCTGTACCTTCTTTTATGGCAGATACCGTTTGTAAACAAATTGCTACAACATTTACCAACACATCAACGGGTGGAGCTTTATATAATTGGAATTTTGGCGATGGTTCGGCAAATTCAACTGCTATAAATCCTTCACATACGTATGCCAATTCTGGAATTTTTGTTACTACATTAACGGTTACCAATAACTCAAGCTGTAAAGCAGTTATAAGTAATAATGTTGAAGTAGACGCTAATGCTATTGTAGCTTTTTCATCGCCAACTGTATGTTTAGGAGCTAATTCGGTTTTCAATAATACATCTACACCAACAACAAATGTAGCATATAGTTGGAATTTTGGAGATCCAACAAACCTAGCAGACACATCAAATATACAAAGCCCGACCTACACATATCCTTCCGCTGGTACTTATACGGTTGATTTAACAATAACTTCAACAAGCGGATGTGTTTCATCAAAAACAACCACGGTAAATATAAAACCAATACCGCAAGTTACAGTTCCTTCGCCACCAAACCTTTGTTGGAACGATGTTTTATTTTCGCCTACATATACATCAACGCCAAATGCAGGTGTTACATATACTTGGATAAATAATAACACATCTACAGGTTTAACGCAAAGTAATGGAGTTGGTACCCCACCCACTTTTATTGCAGCAGAAAACCTTACGGGTGCAGATATTTTGGGTGTTATTACAGTTACTCCTTCTTTAAACGGATGTAGCGGGCCTCCCGAAAGTTATACGATAATAGTAAAACCTACTCCAACCGTTACTCACGGTAACATAGATTATTGCCCTTATGCATTTGTACCTGCTGATACTATAACATCTGTGCCAACAAATGCTACGGTAACCTGGACTACAGTAAATTCTCCTTTTATAGGATTATCTACTACAAATGGCAGTACTGTTATTCCTTCATTTGTGGCAAATGGTTCACCTACATTTGCGGAGAGTAATGTAATTAATGTAAGTGTTAGTTTAAACGGCTGTGTAGGCCCCCAAATAACTTTTTCTATAACAGTTGATCCGTATCCGGTAGCTAAGTTTTCTTATTCCGGTGCTTGCGATGGAAATAATACACAGTTTACTGATGAGTCCGTTTCCGGCGGAAGTCCTATTTCTCAGTGGAGTTGGGATTTTGGAACTGGAACATCTACCGTAAAAAATCCTTCTTTTTTATTGACCCCGGTTGGTACACATACTGTTCATTTAGAAGTTACAACAATTGCCGGATGCAAAAATGATACTACCGAATCTATTTATGTTAACCCAAGCGCCGTGGTAAATTTTTCGGCCGACTCTGTAAGTTGTACACCACTAAATACTACATTTACTGATATTGTTTCTCTACCCGTAAAAACCTGGACTTGGAATTTTGGTAACAATTCTACAGCTACTTATACTACGCAAACAGCAGCGCAACAAACTTATACTAATGGTTCACACATTCAAAACAGTTATTTTTCAGTAACATTAACTGTGGTAACCGATAGTGGTTGTGTTAGTTCTATTACTAAAACTAATTACATAACAGTATATCCAAAACCATTAGCGGGTTTTGCATGGAATCCTAAAAATGCGGATATTATTGAGCCTGTAATTTATTTTCAAGATCAATCGATTGGTGCATCTGGTCAAAATGCCTTTAACTGGAATTTTGGAGATGTGTATGAAACGGTCGATTCATTAAATTATTCAATTATAGAAAACCCTAAACATACTTACTCCGATCAAGTACCCGATGATTATACGGTAATGCAGGTTGTTCAAAATGTTGATGGCTGTAGAGATTCTGTAAAAGAAATAGTAATTATTAAAGATGCGGTTACATTTTATATACCTAACGCATTCTCGCCCAATCACGATAATACAAACGATGGATTTAAGGGAGAAGGCATAGGCATTAAAAAATCTACGTATAATTTATGGGTGTTTGATCGTTGGGGCTTAATGATTTTTCATTCAACCGATATAGATATTAGTTGGGACGGAACTTACAATAGTGGTAAATGTCAAGAAGATGTATATGTTTGGAAAGTTAGTTTCTATGATGATTTAAACAAGTCTCATGACTATCACGGCACAGTAACCTTGCTCAGATAAAATAAATTAGTTTATTATTGAATTAATGTGTATATTTGTGTACTTCTTTAAAGAAGATTGTATCTCAGTCTATTTGTAACAAACATTGCAATCCGATAAATTTTACATTTTCTTAATTAAGTAACCGAAAGGGTGTAATTAGTATTTGCGCATTCTTTTGATTTAATTTTTAATAAATACAAATAAATAAAACAAAACAAAAAATGAAAAACGGAGTAGTAAAATTTTTTAATGAAACCAAAGGTTTCGGATTCATTAAAACAGAAGGAACAGGAGAAGAAATCTTTGTTCATGTATCAGGTATCCAAGACGAAATTCGTGAAAACGATAACGTTACTTTTGATGTACAAGAAGGTAAAAAAGGATTAAATGCTGTTAACGTAAAACTTGCATAATTTATATTTCCTATACAAGAAACGCCGGCTTTTAGTCGGCGTTTTTTATTTTATATAGTTTCAACTCTTTCTGCTATCTGCCAAAACCTGCAAAGGAAAATCACTATATGTTAAAAGAAATTGGTGGGCAGCTATAATTGAGCTTCCGTTCTGCTTTTGCTGTTCAACTATCTTATTAATAGTAAGTGCACCTACTTTGTAACATAAAGCCTGTCCCGCCCAATTAGTAATGCGGGTAATCTCTCGGTCGGCAATCTCATCCTGTCCTTTAATATTATCTTTCCAATATTGCATAGTTTTTTCACGACTCCAACCGTAATAATGTATGCCAACCTCCATTACCAAGCGTGCCGAACGAACCAAATCCCATTGCCATTTACCCAAATAAGTATAATCGTTTTGATATAAGCCCATCTCTTTCCCATAATCTTCTACATAACAAGCCCAACCTTCGGCATTCCCAAAATAAAAAAAACTGTTTTTAAGCGCAGAACTATCAGTACTACTATGTCTTACAACAAATTGTAAATGATGGCCCGGTATAGCCTCATGCATATATAACCATTCCATAGCACGTATATTGTGTTTTTGTTGGTAAAAGCTAAATTGAAAAACATCTTTTCCAAAGGTGTTATTTTCTTTATCTAAATACATGCCCGGTGGGGTAGCAGCGGTAGCATTAGGCCACTCCATAACACCAATTTCAGGTACTATGTAGATAGGAAATAATTTATACAAGTTTTTTCTGACTGTTTTATCAATTTCAGCATAAACAGTCAAAACCTGTTCTTTATCTTTCAAATAAAAGGTATCGGTGTGTAAATAGGTATAAAAACTTTCATCGTTGGTGTAACCCAACTTGCTTTCTATGCTTTTTATTTCTTGCTGAATTTTTTTTACTTCGCTTTCGCCCATAGCAAAAACCTGCTCGGGTGTTATGTTAACGCTGGTAAAGTGTTTAATGTAATAACTATACCAATCTTTATAATTGTTTATTTGGTGCAAACCATTTTCAGGAGTTATTCTTCCTTCTGCATCCCATTTTTTCTCTAAAGCAACACGTTCTATATTTAAGTTTACCTCGTAGTTAAGTTGATTGTATCTAAGTTTTTCCTCGGAGTTCAGTTTTTTTGTACTGAATTTATATAGTTGCTTTTTAAAACTTAGAAAAAATGCTTCCTGTTTTTGCAACTCTGCCGTACTTTTAATGTTAGAGAAATTAATCTTGTAATCTAAATCAGTAGCAGGTATATCTAACTCATTATACCCCCTCATAAATTCAACACAAAGTTCATTGAACTTGGCATTCTGTGCATGTATTTGACCAGAGAAGTTAAATGCAAAGAATACAAGAAGGAGTTTGCTCAATTTTGCGCCCATTTTTTAATCATTTAAAACAAAACTAGAATAGCCTAAGACTACTTTTTTTGTTTTTTTTAGAACGGTATAGCTATGGTATAAAAGGTAAAAATTACCCTAATAAAGTAAACTAAGGTATTTTGGCTAAAATTACTTTAAACCATTGATTATTAGTAAAAAAGTGTATCTTTGCCCCCTATTTTTAATAGAGTAATAGATGACTAAAGCTGATATTGTAAACGAAATAGCTGAAAAAACAGGGGTAGAACGTACCATTGTACTAAACACAGTTGAATCTTTTATGAAGGTTGTTAAAAACAACATGACTCAGGGTAAGAATATTTACCTACGTGGGTTTGGTACTTTTTTATGTAAAAAACGTGCGGCTAAAATTGGCCGTAACATTACTAAAAATCAAGCAGTACATATACCTGCACATTATATACCTGCATTTAAACCTGCTAAAACTTTTGCAGATAAGATTAAGAAAAACGTTAAAGCAGAATGAAAAACACCCGTACGCTACAATTAATAGTAGTTACTTGTTCTGTTATATTATTCGTTCTTTTATTTATTGCCAACAAAAAACCGGTTAAAAAAGCCGAAGAAATTGCTGAAAAAACTACAGCCAAGGTTATAGATACTAAAGTATACGTAGATGCGCTTATATCTGCCATGTCTGAAAAAGATAAGAAAGAATATGAAGCACTTGATAAAAAGGCTACTGATACAACGGGTATAAATGCGGTAGTAGAGTTTTTCAACATCAAAAAAAAGCCTGTAGCATCCTGCTTTTATTATCAAAAGAAAGCAGAAAAATTAAATACAGCCAAAATATGGTGCGATGCAGGTAATCGTTATTTTTATTCGGTAGGTTTTGTACAGGATAAAAATCAAGCACAAAGCCTTTACCAAAGTGCTATGTTTTGTTATAATAAAGCTTTAGCAATTCAACCAAGTTATAATGAAGCTAAAATTCAACTAGCATCTTGTTATGTAGAAGGAAGCACCGACCCAATGAAAGGGATTGGGATGCTTAAAGAAGTTGAACAAGCTGATAGCACCAACATACAAGTACAAATGGTTTTAGGTGCTTTTGCGGTAAAATCAGGTCAGTTTGATAAAGCAGAAGCTCGCTACTTAAAAGTGCTTAAAATAAACCCCGCTTATTTAGAAGCCTATTTATTTCTGGCTGATATTTATGAAAAAAAGGGAGAGAAAACTAAAACAATTGAGACACTTGAAAAATATGTGGCTTTAACGCCAGACAAAGAAATTAAAGAGCAGATTAAAAAATATATACAACAATTAAAAAATAATGTTTAACCAGCCGAGGTTGTAAAACCAAAGCACAAAAATAAATTCTATGCCAAGCGGAAAGAAAAGAAAACGTCATAAAATGGCCACTCATAAGCGTAAAAAACGTCTTAGAAAGAATCGCCATAAAAAGAAATAATCCATTTCTTTAAATAATTCGCCTTAGGCTGAAAAGAGTATATCTTTTCAGCTTTTGGCGCATATACATTATTCAATCATATTTATCGTGAATTACGAACTGATTATAAACAAAACCTCGGACGAGATTGTCATAGCTTTGCTTAACGACAAGCGTTTGATAGAGTTGCATCGAGAGAAAGGTAATTTAAAGTGGGCTGTAGGTGATATTTATTTGGGCAAAGTAGGAAAGGTTATGACCGGACTTAATGCTGCTTTTATAGATGTAGGATACGAAAAAGATGCTTTTTTACATTATTTAGATTTAGGCCCCCAGGCAGCTACACTTACCAAATTTGTTGAACAGGTAAAATCGGGCAAACAAACTACATCTAACCTGATGTATTTTAAAGCCGAAAAAGATATACCTAAAGACGGTAAAATAAACACACTTGTAAAAAGCGGACAAGATATTTTAATTCAGGTTGCTAAAGAACCTATTTCTGCAAAAGGCCCTCGTGTTACTTGCGAAATTTCTTTAGCTGGTCGTTTTTTAGTGCTGATTCCTTTTGCCGATAAAGTTTCTATCTCTTCTAAAATCAGAAGTCAGGAAGAAAAAGTTCGTCTTAAAGAGCTGGTACAAAACATTAAACCAAAAAACTTTGGTGTAATTATTCGTACAGTTGCTGAAGGCAAAACAGTTGCTGAAGTAGAAGCTGATTTAAACGATTTAGTTGCTAAGTGGGAAGAGTGTTTTAAAACACTTAAAACGGCTCAACCACCTGCTCGCGTTTTAGGCGAAGTTGATAGAACCAATGCGTTATTACGTGATATACTGAACGAGAAATTCTCGGCAGTACATATCAATGATAAACAGATACACTCTGACATTACTACGTATCTAAAAAATATTGCACCCGATCAGTTAAGTATTATTAAGTCATACGACAGCAAAATTCCAATCTTCGATAATTTTGGAATTGAAAAGCAAATAAAATCACTGTTTGGAAAAACTGTTCATTTAAAAAGTGGGGCTTATTTAATTGTTGAGCACACCGAAGCTTTGCACGTAATTGATGTAAATAGTGGAAACCGTGCAAAATCAACCAATACACAAGATGAAAATGCTTTAGAGGTTAACCTGGAAGCTGCTGCCGAAATTGCGCGTCAGTTACGACTACGCGACATGGGCGGCATTATTGTGGTTGACTTTATTGATATGCGTAACCCTGAATATCGTCGTGAACTTTTTGAAAAATTCAAAGAGTTTATGAAGACGGATAGGGCTAAACATAATGTGTTGCCGCCAAGTAAATTTGGCTTAATTCAGCTTACTCGTCAACGTGTACGTCCTGAAATGAATGTAGATGTGCAAGAGGTTTGTCCAAGTTGCAATGGCACAGGTAAAGTACAGCCAAGTGTATTGTTTGTAGAGCAAATTGAAAGTGCTTTACGTTTTATTATAAAAGAACAAAACTTCAAAAAAATTACGCTTTGCGTGCATCCATATATAGAGGCATTTATTACTAAAGGTTTCCTTTGGAATAGCTTACTTCATAAATGGAAAAAATCTACCGGTTGTAAAATAACGGTGCGTAGTATGGCTTCTTTTGCTTTTACGCAATTTAAATTTTATAACGAAGCCGACGACGAGATAATTATGTAATTATCTTAAAAAGCATATTTTAGCAATAAATTCTAATAAAGTACAACATGGAACACTCACAAATAAAAGAATATATACAAGCTAATAAACAACGTTTTATAGACGAGTTAATTGAACTTTTAAAGATTCCATCCATTAGTGCTAAGCCCGAACATGCACCTGATATGACACGCATGGCAGAGGCGGTTAAAGCAAAATTTATTGCTGCCGGAGCTGATAAAGTTGAAGTGTGTGCTACTAAAGGGTATCCGGTTGTATATGCCGAAAAAATTATTGATGCTAAACTTCCTACTATTTTAGTTTATGGGCATTATGATGTTCAGCCAGCTGACCCATTAAATTTGTGGGATTCTCCACCGTTTGAACCTGTAATTAAGAAAACACCTATACATCCTGATGGAGCAATTTTTGCTCGTGGTTCATGCGATGATAAAGGGCAAGCTTACATGCATATTAAAGCATTTGAGTTTATGATGAAAACCAACACACTCCCTTGTAACGTAAAGTTTATGATTGAAGGTGAAGAGGAGGTTGGTTCTGCAAACTTGGGTGCATGGGTAGTGGAAAACAAACAGCGTTTAAAAGCCGATATAATTTTAATTTCTGATACCTCTATTATTGCTAATGATACACCTTCTATTGATGTGGGGCTACGTGGTTTAGCCTATATGGAAGTTGAAGTTACCGGGCCAAACAGAGATTTACATAGTGGTGTTTATGGTGGTGCTGTGGGCAATCCGATAAATATTTTGTGCAAGATGATTGCATCTATGCATGATGAAAATAATCATATCACCATTCCAGGTTTTTATGATGAAGTGTTGCAACTGTCTGCTGATGAGAGAACTGATTTAAATAAAGCTCCTTTTAATTTGAGTGATTTTAAAAAGGATTTAAATATTGTAGAAGAACGCGGAGAGAAAGGATATACTACAAACGAGCGTACCGGCATTCGCCCAACACTTGATGTAAATGGTATTTGGGGTGGTTATACAGGCGATGGTGCTAAAACAGTACTTCCTTCAAAAGCCTTTGCTAAAATTTCTATGCGTTTGGTACCAAATCAGGGTTCAGATAAAATAAGTGATTTGTTTGCTAAGCATTTCGAAAGCATTGCACCTAAATCGGTAAAAGTAAAAGTAACTGCACATCATGGTGGGGAGCCTGTTGTAGTTTCAACTACTTCTAATGCATATAAAGCAGCTTCAAAAGCAATGGAACAAACATATGGTAAAACACCTATTCCTACTCGTGGTGGTGGAAGCATCCCTATTGTTGCGTTGTTCAAAAAAGAATTAGGTTTAGATTCTATACTATTTGGTTTTGGCTTAGATAGCGATGCGTTACATTCGCCTAATGAGCATTATGGTGTATTTAATTACTTAAAAGGCATAGAAACTATTCCTTTGTTCTACAAAAACTACACAGCAAGTACTAAGTAATTTATGAGTACGCCCGATATTATAAATTCGGTTGGCGTATCTCTGGTTTTACTGGCTTTTTTACTACTTACTTTAAAAAAGATAAGTGCGCAAAATGTTCATTACAACCTTTTAAACTTTGTTGGCGCCGGATTAGCTTGTTATGGCTCTTATCTAATTAAAGCAATGCCTTTTGCTGTATTAGAAGGCACTTGGTCTTTGGTAGCTTTATATGGATTATTTAAAAAGAAGTAGCCGTTATTTATTATACAAACTAAACAAATTTTCTAAAAAAATAATGTAACTTTAATACAGCAAATCGTAGCTGTTTTTTTGTGAAATTTAACAAAACCCTATACACACTATTTTTTATAAGCCTTGCAAGGTTATTATTTGCGCAAACATATAATTTTGAAACTATAAGTTTAGAAAAGGGTTTACCTCAGGCACAAATTACCTGTTTAAAAGAAGATACACGTGGTTATTTATGGATTGGTACACAGGGTGGAGGTGTTGCTTGTTTTGATGGTGTTAAATTTAAAGTGTACGATGAGCTTGCCGGTATAGCTGGAAATATAATTACGGCTATCGACGAAGATTTAAACGGACACATTTGGATTGGAACTACGTATGGTGGCGTTACTCGTTTTGATGGGAAGAATTTTTTTAATCTTACTAAAGAAAATGGATTACTAGAAAATGGCATTACGGCTATTACGGTAGATAAAAAGAATAAAGTATATATAGCTACTTCTGCGGGACTGAATACAGTTGAAAACAAAACGGTTTCAACGTTAAAGCCGGAATTATTTTCACATAAGAAAATTATAAAAAAAGTTTTAAAGGATACACAAGGCAAACTTTGGTTTTTGGCAGGCGACGAAGTGTATTTGTACAATAATTATGAATGGATAAACATTAATAATTTATTTAAAATAAAACCGGCTGTTAATGCATTAGCACAGGATAAATCAGGTAATTTATGGCTATCGGTTAAAGGAGAAGGTTTGTTTATCTTATCCAAAAAAAATAATGACTCATATCAAATTATACCTTATCAAAAAAACAACGAGTTAAAAAATATTGATATACAACATGTTATTTTTGATAACCATAATAACATTTGGATATGTACTAATGGTAATGGTATAGCTAAATTTGATGGAAAAAAACTACAGTTTTTTAACCGAACAAATGGGTTTAATGCTGATGCCGTAACTACTGTATGTGAAGATAGAAGCGGAAACCTTTGGTTTGGTACCAACGGAGAGGGAATAATAAAATACAATCCTTCGCCTTTTGTATATTATGATAATTTGCCTGGCTTTGATGCCAGCAGCATATTTGGCATAATGGCTGATAAAGAAAATAATTTATGGGTATCTCCAAACGGAACAGAGGTAATTAAATACAATGAAAAAAATACCATAAAATTTAATTCGAAAAATGGGTTGTCTATTAGAGGGGCTCGCGTTATTGTTCAAGATAAGCAGGGTGTTGTTTGGGTGGGTGGTGCTAATGGCCTGTTTTCTATAAATAATAATGTTGTTAAAAAATATACACTATTACCCGATAGTACATCGGTACGCTCTATTTTATTTGATAAAAATAACAATATGTGGATTGGTACCAGTGGACAGGGTTTGTACTGCTTTCAAGGAAATAATATTACGCATTACTCGCAACAAAATGGATTAACCCATGATTATATACACACTCTTTATCAGGATACCAGAGGCATTATATGGATTGGCACAGGTTATGGATTAAACTATATACAAAATGGTAAGGTTAGTAATTATCGTGATGTAAAAGAATTTTGTAATGATTATATAGGTTCTATTACAGAAGACAGACAAGGCAATATGTATTTTGGTACCGATAGGTGCGTGGTACAATATAATCGTTCAAAGTTTAAAGCATACTCGCAAGCAGATGGATTGGCATCATCAACCATATATTCTTTAATTACCGATAATTTGGGTAACGTGTGGGTTGGTACAAACAGAGGCATCGATAAATTAAATATATCATCTAAAGGAGAGATTGTCCGTATAAAAAATTATTCTTATCAAGAAGGTTTTAAGGGGATAGAGTGTAACACGCGAGCCGTTACTAAAGATAAAGTAGGTAATTTATTTTTTGCAACCATAAAAGGCATAATAGAATATGTACCTGCTAACGATGTAAGTGTAGAAATAAAACCAACCACGCACATTACCGGTATAGACGCTTTTTCTAAACCCTTTGATTTTGAGAAAAACGGGTATACTACAACAGGGTGGTTTCATTTGCCCGTAGAACCAACACTTAAATACGATAACAACTACCTGACCTTTAAATTTATAGGCATTAATATGTTTGCGGCCCCTAAAATAAAGTACCAGTATATGTTGGAAGGCTTAAATACACAATGGCTTAAAACAAATGAAACGCAGGTTACTTACACTAACCTTAAACCTGGACATTATGTGTTTAAAGTGAAAGCCTATGCCGATTCCCCATTTAATTATACGCTTACACAATACAGTTTTAATATCGCTGCGCCTTTTTGGAAAGCAGCTTGGTTTAATTTTTTAATATTTCTTTTAATAAGTTTGGCTTTATATTGGTTTATTCAATACCGAACTAAAATTACGGAGCTAAAAAACAAAAAATTAGAGCATTATGTAGAAATGCGCACATCCGAAATTTTAAAACAAAAACAAGAAATAGAATATCTTTTTAAAGAAGTACATCATCGTGTGAAAAATAATTTGCAGGTAATAAATAGCCTTTTAAATCTTCAAAAATATTATATTGATGATAAAAAAATGTTGGATATTTTTCAGGATTGCCAAAACAGAATTTATACCATGTCGGTTATCCATGAAAAACTGTATGAAAACAACGCACTATCATCTATTAACTTTAATGAATATATAAAAAACCTTATTAAACAGCTTGTAGATACGTATCAGCTTGATTTCCCAATAAAATACCACATAGAAGTTGATGTTGATAAACTTGACTTAGATACTATGATTCCGGTTGGGCTTTTAATAAATGAAATAATTTCTAACTCACTTAAATATGCTTTTTCTTCTAGTCAAAACACTAATGTAATTACATTTAAGATGAAGAAAAATGAAAACCAATCATACACCATGATAGTTGGAGATAATGGGGTAGGTAGTAAAATTGGTTTAAACGATGTACACACTACATTTGGTTTAGAGTTAATTAAAACCTTGGCAGAGCAATTACATGGTACCATTAAACAATTACCTGTTGAAGGAACCATGTATGAAATAACTTTTTCACCTGTAAAATAGGTCGCATATATGTCCGATAATTTTGTTGTTTATAAATCATCTGCAGGCTCGGGCAAAACATACACCTTAGTAAAAGAGTACTTAAAGCTTGCTTTAGCCGACCCTCATCGTTTACATATATCATACAAACAAATACTGGCTGTAACCTTTACTAATAAGGCTGCTGCCGAAATGAAAGAGCGTATACTAACTGCCTTGCAGCAAATTTCTTTATTAGAAAAAACGCACTTAGCTGCTGACTTGCAAAAAGAATTATTTATTTCTGAAACCGAATTACAGGCTCGTTGCAAAGAGTTGCATCAAAATTTACTGCATCAGTACGCCGATTTTTCAGTTTGTACTATTGATAGTTTTGTATATCGTTTAATAAAACGCTTTTCTATTGATTTACAATTACCCGCCAATTTTACGGTAGATACGGATGAAGATACGGCTTTATGGTGGGCTATAGATGAGTTGCTTATTAACATGAAGCAAAATAAATTGCTGCAAAACCTTTTGTTAAGTTATGCTTCAGATAAAGTTGATGAGCAAAAAAATTGGAAAATAGAAAACGAAATTTTTGAATTAGCTCGCCCTATTTTAATTGCCAAAAAAGATACAAAAGAAGCTGAGCTGCTTGGTAAAGTGAGTTTAGAGGATTTACTGGAAATTAAAAAACAATTACAGGAAAGTGTTTATAGAACAGAACATCATTTAGTTCCTTTAGCCGATAAAGCCTACTTAACCATTGCGAAAAAAAATATTCTAGTTTCTGATTTTAGCTATGGTGAAAGTGGTTTTTGGGGCTATTTCAAAAAAATAAAAAACAAAGTATTTGGTAATGATGAATTAAAAAGTAGTAGGGTAGATGCCGCCATTAAAGAAGATAAATGGTATCCTGCTAAAAATGCTAATACTGATATAGATAGTGTAAAGGAAACCCTTCGCTCCATTTATTTTGAGGTGGAAACCTATAGAGAAAAAAATATCTCGGAATATTTTTTGCATAAACTTTTGCTAAAAAACATAACGGCACTTTGTGTATTGAATGAAATACAAGAATTAGTGTTGAAGTATAAACAGGAAAAAAATATTGTATTTATAAGTGAATTTAATAAAACGGTATCGAGTTTTATACAAGATGAACCTGTGCCTTTTATTTACGAGCGTTTAGGTGATAGATACAAGCACTATTTAATAGATGAATTTCAGGATACTTCTGTTTTGCAATGGCTTAATTTATTGCCGTTGGTACATAACTCGTTAGCCGAGGGTAAATTTTGTATGATTGTGGGCGATGGCAAACAATCTATCTATCGCTGGCGTGGTGCTGATGTCGACCAATTTGTAAACCTGCCTAAAATTAAAGGTGCGGAGCAAAACCGAGTTATTTATGAACAACAACAGGCTCTTGAGTTAAATTATAAGGAAAAGCAATTAAACACCAATAGAAGAAGCTGTGCCGAAATTATTGGCTTTAATAATAATTTATTTTCTTGGCTTTCTACTACTTACTTAAATAAAGAGCACCAAAAGGTATATGAAAATTGTAGTCAGCAGGCTTTTTCAAAACAAGGCGGCAAAATAACGATGTCTTTTATTGATAAGGATGCTGAAGAAAAAGATAAACTAGTTTTGCAAAAAACATTAGAGTTTATAGAGGAGTCGTTAGCCAATAAATATACGTACAATGACATTGCAGTGCTAACCCGTAATAATAGAAACGGTAGTTTGCTAGCACAATTTTTAATGCATAAGGGCATTCCGGTTGTATCATCTGATTCTCTATTATTAAAAACCTGCGCCGAAGTAAATTTTTTAGTTACATTTTTCACTTGGCTTACTAATAACAATGATGGCATTTCTGCTTGTGCTATTTTGGCTTATTTAAAGGAGGAATTAAAATATCCAATAGAACACGCTCATTTTCAGCAAACAGCTTCTGCACCTTATAAACTAAACGAAATTTTACGGAGCTTCAATGCAGAATTAAATACAACGCACTTACCATCGCTTCCTTTATTTGAAATTTGTACTGAGCTAATCAGAGTTTTTAAAATAGAAAACGAAAATCCTTTATTCGTAAACTTCTTTTTAGATGAAGTGGCTTCGTTTAATGAAAGAGAAAATGCTTCATTGTTTCTGTTTTTACAATGGTGGCATAAAAAGCGAGATAACCTTTCTGTTAAAATCCCACAAAACACCAATGCAGTAAAAATACTAACCGTACATGCTTCTAAAGGTTTAGAATTTCCTGTTGTAATTATTCCGTTTGCCGATTGGCGTTTACAAAGCACCGAGCAAATTTTAATTGAAACTAATAATGAAGTGGGTCAATTACCTGTTGCGCTTGTTAGAACGGGTAAAGAATTAGAGAAAACAAATTTTAAAGCTAACTCAGAGGAAGAAGACCAGAAACAGACTTTAGATAATTTAAATGTGTTATATGTTGCCTGTACACGTGCGGTATCAGTACTTCATATTATTAGCCGCGAAAAAAAGCAAGGTAACTGCATTACTAACTGGTTGCAAAATTTTGTAAACGAAAAATATAATGAGCAAAGAGATGCCAAGTTTTTTGAAACAGGAGTTTATCCTGAAAAAGAACTCAAGAAAGAGCAAGAAATGGAAACCTTACAATACATTTCTTACAGAAATTTGCACGAAAGCATTGTCATAAAACTTACTGATTACGATTTTGATAAAGAGAGTAAACGCAAACACGGCATTATTCTGCATGATATTTTAGCCAATATTAAAACGGAAAAGGATGTTGATGCAGCTTTGCAGCGAGCTGTTTTGCAAGGCAATATTTTGGTTAATCAAACTGATGAATTAAAGGATATTTTGCTACAATTAATCCAACATAAAGATTTAAATGAATATTTCTCGGATAATGTGCAAGTTAAAAACGAAACGGAATTGTTTTTGGCTGATGGCGAAATTATCAGACCCGATAGGATAGTAACTACCCTACAACAACACACCGTTATAGATTTTAAAACAGGCGAGAAGTCTGATAAGCATATTAAGCAGCTTCAGCTATACAAATACACCTTAAGTCAGGTTTCTACTAGGGCAGTAAAGGCCTTTTTAATTTATTTACCAAACGAGGTTGTAGAAGTAATTTAGCAACTTGTTTTGTATCTTTGTGCAAAATTCACATACATGAAACCGGCCAATATACAACACTATTTAGCTCACACAAAAATTGATATTGCTTTAAAACAAATTGCCGAAAAAGTAATTGCCGGTAAGCGCATTAGTTTTGATGATGGTGTGTTGTTGTTTGAAAAGGCAGAACTTGGCTTTGTGGGTGCTTTAGCAAATTTTGTAAAGCAAAAGAAATCAGGAGATAACGTTTTCTTTAACCGTAATTTTCATGTAGAACCTACTAATATTTGTGTTTATACTTGTTCGTTTTGCTCTTATTCTCGTTTAATAAAACAAAAAGAAGAAGGTTGGGAATTATCTGTTGACCAAATTTTAGATACAATTAAAAAATGGGATGATAAACCTGTAACCGAAGTACATATTACGGGTGGTGTTATCCCAAAACAAGATTTTAAATTTTATACTAATTTATTTAAAAAAATAAAACAGCATCGCCCTAACTTGCACATTAAAGCACTTACTCCGGTTGAGTATCATTACATCTTTAAAAAGGCAAAGCTTAGTTATGAAGAAGGAATGAAACTGATGAAAGAAGCTGGATTAGATTCTATGCCGGGTGGGGGAGCTGAGATTTTTCATCCTGAAATACGCGATGAAATTGCAGGTGGAAAATGTAGTGCCGCTGAGTGGTTGGCTATACACGAAGCTTGGCATAACTTAGGCATGAAAAGTAATGCTACTATGCTATATGGGCATGTGGAGAAATACTGGCATCGTATAGATCA